>Ga0193951_1001418_pt1 | contig 10662 bp, 10 predicted proteins | sample BB_2_MG_FD_140370 | JGI IMG/M metagenome (GOLD analysis project Ga0193951, IMG submission 140370) | Microbial mat bacterial communities from the Broadkill River, Lewes, Delaware, United States - BB_2_MG | ecosystem: Environmental > Aquatic > Freshwater > River > Microbial mats | place: USA... | reverse complement strand
ATTATTATTGTTATACCGACTTCAGGTGCCGTCCTGTAGAGCCGGTTGTAGCTGATAAAGGAGTGTATCCCTTTCAAGGCGAAAGGTGCTTGTAATATTCAGAGAAAAAATCGAAAAACAAGAAATATTCTTCGATTAACTACCAAAAAAAGAAATATTATTTCATAGCATGATTTAGCTGGGGCGCTTGTTCTATGCCTGTCCTGTGAACGATCACCCCGCCCCTATTGCCCTGAATCCCTTTGAACCTGTCCCGTTGAGCCTCGCCCAGTCGAGGGTTCAGGTGCCACAAGCTCACTACAGAACCACGCCCCTTCCAACCCGTTCAAAATCAATGCATAGTCCCCATCGCCCTTTGAACCATAAGGAAAGTGTCATGCCCCCTAGCAATGCGGAACTGCACCAACTCAACGCCCGGCTTGTCTGGGCAGGCTTCAAACAGCTGGTTCCGCTGTCCCTGTTTGTCATCGCCTTTGGGGCCGCCTTTGGCCTGGCGGCCACACAAGCCGAGCTCAGTGAATTCTCCGCCATTCTCATGAGCACACTGGTCTTTGCGGGCGCCTCACAGTTTGCGGCCCTGGAGCTCTGGGGCCCAGAAGTGCCGCTGTTTACGCTGTTGCTGACAGTATTCGCCATCAATGCGCGGCACCTGCTGATGGGCGCGACGCTGTATCCCTGGTTGTGCCATTTGCCATCGGCCAGGCGCTATGGCGTCATGCTCGTCGCATCGGATGCCAACTGGGCCATGGCCATACAGGCATTTGCCCGCAATCAGCCCGGCCTGGGGTTGCTGCTCGGTGGCGGCCTCGCCCTCTGGAGCTTCTGGATATTCGGCACCTGGCTGGGCATCTATTTCGGCGGTGTGATTCAGGACCCGAAGAGCCTGGGGCTGGATATGGTAATGGGATGTTTTCTGCTGGCCATGGTGGTGGGGGGCGAAAAAAATCTGCGCATGCTGCTCATCTGGACGGTAGCAGCCTGTTCATCACTGCTGGCGTACTGGTATCTGCCGGAAAACAGCCATGTGGTGGTGGGAGCCCTCGCGGGCGGTATTGTTGGCCTCGTCTGGCTGGAGCAACATCATGAACATTGAAACAGCCGGGCTGGGAACACTGGCCCTGATTCTGGCCATGGCAGCCGTCACTTTGGCCACCCGCTGGGGTGGCGTCTTTGTCATGTCGTTCATCCCGGTCGGCTACCGGGTCAAGCAATTCATCAATGCGATGTCCGGATCCGTGCTGGTTGCACTGCTGGCCCCCATGGCGGTTGATGGCGACAATGGCGCGCGACTGGCCCTGCTGACCACCGCCGTGGTCATGTTGCTGTTTAAAAAGCCCCTGCCTGCCATTGCCGCTGGCATTCTGGCCGCTGCCCTGTTCAGGCAGTTCTGATACTGGCTGAACAGGCGGCTGGCGCGCGCGCCTGCTGAGCGCGTACTCAGGTTCCAGCGAGGATCATCCCACAAGGCGGCCTGTTAAATAATGGCACTGGCAGGCAACCTGATATTATTATTGGGTCTATCTGCCACGGCTGGTTGATAAAACGGCCATACCGGTTCGCGCCAGATCTGAGTGAACCTTCCCCAGTATCCGGGGGACACAATAACGGGTGAGACAAGAGCATGACACAGGAACAGACTCCTTCATGGACCGAGGGCATTGAGCAGGTGGTCGCCAACGACCTCCGCTTCAAGGCAATACTGGATATCGGCGAGGAAGCCTATACTTCGCTGCGCCTCAAGCGTTATCTGCTGGATGCGGTCGATGCCGGCAATGGCGCCATCACCGGTGCAGCCATTGCCAAGTCATCCTTTGTCGCCAGCACCTTTTTTGCTCCCAGCGGCCTGCTGGGTGCGCTGGGCATCGGCACCGCCGTGACGCCTCTCGGCTGGGCCATCGCCGCCGGAGCGCTGGGGGCCGGGCTGAGCGTCATCATCGGCAAGAAATTTGTGCGCGGCAACTCCGCCCGCGTCAAGGTCATCCCCGAGTTCATCAATACGCCTCTGGACCTGCTGGCGGTCGGCCTGTTCGATATGATCGCGACGTTGGGCCTGAAGATCGCCAGTGCAACCAGTTCAGTTGAAACCGCCGAGCGGGCCGTGATTGAGCGCTATTTCATTGATCAGTGGGGCTATGATCCGGCCTTTGTTGGCGCTGGACTGGACAAGATCAGCAGTGAACTGGAGCAGCACAGCTTGCAGGACGTTGCCCTGAAACTGGCGGATTACAAGAAGAACAATCCAGACTGCAACTACAAGTCGATGAGCACCGAAATACTCCGTTTTCTCGACCTGGTGATTGCCACAGGTGATACAACGGAAGAACAGCAGCAGGCAAGAAATCAGGTCCAGGCCATTTTCAATACTGGCAGCCCCCTTAATCTGGGTACCAAAATCGGCACCCTGGCCCAGAACGTGGCCGATGGCGGCAAGCGTGGCGTCAATCTGGTCGGACGCGGTGCCAAAGGTGTTGGCACTACGCTGAGCGGCGCTCTCGGCGCTATCAAAGTGCCCGGACGAAAAGACAAGAAAGACACGCCACCCGAATAGCTGGATAAAAATAATACGGCCCGGACTCCGCAGATGTCCGGGCCGTATCTGCTCCATTCAACGCATCAGCTCAGCGTTTAATAGTCCGGCATATTCAGACGAATTTTAAGAATTTCACGCTGCAGATCAAACCCTCTGAGATCCCTTGTACGTACATGCTCATCAGGGATACGAACTCCCTCCCCTCTCCAGTACGCTTCTTCCAGTGCATCAATCCTGTTAAGCGACTGAATCGTCTGTTGCAAATTGCCCATGACCTCACTCATTCTGCCCGGAGTCCTGTCAAACGACTCTTCATTACTGGCAAACAGTGTGGTCGGGCATGATAAAAGCAGACAGAAAATGGCTGTCCGGCAGTGCATCGTTCCAACCATGTTACACCCCGCTCAGGCCTGCTGACCTATCCAAGGAGCGTGCGAATTTCTTTTTTAGTTTTCAAACACTTGAAAGTACTCCCAGCGAGTGTCACTAAAATCTTCAGCACAGGTGTTGTACAGCAAGTTTCAGGCCACCCGCGTCGGAAGATACATACCGCATTGCATTTATCATGTCATGCGAGTTCTAATAATTGCTGGTACTAAATAAAACAGGGCGGTTTACAGCGGCAACGGGCTAGAACCCTACCAACGATTCTGACCTCATTGAATGGTTTTTTGTATAAAAAACAGTCAACCCTGTTCGACCTTGAGCCTACAAGCCTCTATAGTACGCTCCTCTTAAATTCTCCCTCGGTTTTTGGCCTTTGGCCTCCGCTCTTGATTCAGGATATCTGCCTTGATCTCTACCGCTAATGTCACCATGCAGTTCAGCTCCAAACCGTTGTTCGAAAATATCTCCGTGAAGTTTGGCGATGGCAATCGCTACGGACTGATTGGCGCGAATGGCTGTGGTAAGTCCACCTTTATGAAAATTCTGGATGGCAGCTTGATGCCGACCTCAGGCAACGTCTCCATCACGCCGAATGAACGGGTTGGCAAGTTGCACCAGGATCAGTTTGCCTTTGAAGATTTCACTGTAGTGGATACTGTAATCATGGGTCACGCTGAATTGTGGGCAGTGAAGCAGGAGCGTGATCGCATCTATGCGTTGCCTGAAATGTCGGAAGATGATGGGATGAAGGTTGCTGAGCTGGAGGTGCAATTCGCGGAAATGGACGGCTACAGCGCCGAAAGCCGCGCGGGTGAAATTCTGCTGGGTGCCGGGATTGCCGAGGAGCTGCACTTTGGGCCGATGCGCGAAGTGGCTCCCGGCTGGAAGCTAAGGGTATTGCTGGCTCAGGCGCTGTTCTCCGATCCCGATATCCTGCTGCTGGACGAACCGACCAACAACCTCGACATCGATACAATTCGCTGGCTGGAAGGCATTCTCAACGAGCGTAAGAGCACCATGGTGATCATCTCGCACGACCGTCACTTCCTCAACTCGGTCTGCACCCACATGGCCGATATAGACTATGGTGAGCTGCGCATCTACCCCGGCAACTACGATGACTTTATGACCGCTTCGACCCAGGCGCGTGAGCGACTGCAGAATGAGAACGCCAAGAAGAGCGCACAGATCGCTGAACTGCAGCAGTTTGTCAGCCGTTTCTCCGCCAATGCATCCAAGGCAAAACAGGCGACTTCACGCGCCAAACAGATCACCAAAATTCAGCTGGACGAGATCAAGGCGTCCAGCCGGGTCAGTCCCTATATCCGTTTCCAGCAGGGGAGCAAGCTGCATCGACAGGCACTCACGTTGGAAGGACTGGCTCACGGCTTTGACGGCGAGACTCTGTTTCAGGATGGCAATATGATTCTGGAGGCAGGCAGTCGTTTGGCGGTGATTGGTGAGAATGGCGCGGGCAAAACCACCTTCCTGCGCTGCCTGATGAATGAGCTACAGGCCAACGCCGGTGAGATCAAATGGGCTGAAAATGCCAGTCTGGGTTATTGCCCACAGGATAGTACCGCAGACTTTGACTGCAACCTGAATCTGTTTGACTGGATGAGCCAGTGGCAGACCGCCAAGCATGACGATCAGATTGTGCGCGCAACGCTGGGGCGTCTTCTGTTCTCCGCCGATGATTTCAAGAAGAAGGCCAAAGTCTGCTCCGGTGGTGAGAAGAACCGCCTGCTATTCGGCAAATTGATGATGCAGAATCCCAATGTCCTGCTGATGGATGAGCCAACCAACCACTTGGATATGGAAGCCATTGAGGCGCTCAATTTGGCTCTTGAACACTATGAAGGAACGCTGATTTTTGTCAGCCACGACCGTGAGTTTGTTTCCTCGCTGGCGACTCGGGTGATCGAGATCAAGGATCGCAAGTTGATCGATTATCAGGGTACTTATGAGGAGTATCTGGCGACCAAGGAGCTGGCCAAAAACGCCACAGGCTTCTGATCAATTGAGAGCTCGCCAGTTTGATCTGGGCAGAGCTCTCCACCTGTTGGTGGTAACGCAGCTTACTACACACCCACTATATTCTTTCCCGCCTACTGAACGGCAGCTTCACCATTTGCAGCAACAGGCACAGCAGAATAAGACCCACGCCCAGCCAGCCGGTTGCCATGAAGCGCTCACCGACAATGGCCACCGCCAGCAGCATGGCAATCACGGGTTCCAGCAAGGTCAGCAGGGTCGCCTTGCTGGCATCAACATATCTCAGGCCATAGCTGAAGCAGAGATAGCCAAGAAACATGGGGATCACTGCCATATAGATAGCCACACTCGTATTGCGTGTCGTTGCAAACAGGTTGTCTCCGGTGAGTGCCAGCGAAGGTAACAGGAGCACAGCAGCCAGGCCGAACATGGATGCCATCGCCGATTTTGAATGCACGCCCTGCTCAATCATCTGCTTTGCCGCCCAGGAGTAGAGGGCATAACTCAGGCCGGCCAGAAGCCCCAGCGCCACACCTGTATACTGGTCGGCCCGAGTACCGGCGGAAACCGATTCACTGGACTGCCCCGTGGCCAGCAAGCCTATACCCAGCGCACCGATCAGGAAACTCAGCACCCACTGGGCACTCACCTGCTTTTTGCTGATCAGACACTCAAGTATCGCCGCAAAGAAGGGAGCGCTGGCAAGGGAAACGACAGTTCCGATTGCCACACCCGACAGACGCATCGAGCTGTAGAATGCCAGTGGATACACGGCAACTGAAAGCCCTCCGATCACCAATAACCAGGGGCTTGAGCACAGCCGCTGCCAATCTCTGCGCAACGTTTTCATTGCACTCAACACCAGAAAAACCCCGCCCATTCCCATGGCAAAGGCCCCTATCGCCAAGGCACTGACATCCGGGGCAAAACTTGCCACGGTGCCGGTGGTTCCCCAGAGAAAGCAGGCAAGAATGATGGCCAGAATCCCGCTGGCTACGCTTTTCTGTCGATACATGATGACCATTTCCCAGCAGTCCAATTGATTCAGATATTCTACCGAGAGGTCTTTATATATTTATGCTGATCAGACGCTTTAGCCAGCCAATCGGACGGACTTCATTGCGTGAACCGAGTGGGCGTGAGACCAAAATTGGCCGAGAAACGACGGCTGAACGCCGAAATATCCGTGTATCCAACCTGTTCGGCAATCAATTGAACCGAGTAATCCGTGTGCTGCAGCAGCGCCCTGGCTTTGTCCATGCGCTTGGCGGTCACGTATTGCATGACCGTTTGCCCCAATTGCTGCCGGAACAGCTTTTTGAACTGGGTCTCGCTGAGGCAGGCAACGCCCGCCAGATCACGGATCACTACCTTGCTCGCCAGATGCTGTTCGATATGCTGTAACACCGCCTGAATGCGGTGATCCACCTGTGGTAACAGGCGCTGTTCGGCCAGCAGCAAGGCAAAGGTTGCAAACATTGAGCGTTCAACTTCAGGGTTGATCTGATGTTCGAGCTGCGCCTCGATAAAATCCAGATAGCGAATCAGCGGTGGACTGATGGCAAAAGCAATCCGATCAGCGCTGGCAAGATTGGCCGGCAGGCTCGCCATATCGGCCACCACAAAACGCGCTTCGGCATTGGCGGTAAAATGATGCAGCTCCCCTGCCCGGATCAGCACACACTCGCCCGGCGCTACCTTACCGGCAAAGCCATCCAGTTCGATATTGATAACCCCGCGAAGCGGCAGCACCAGCTGGTGAAACTCATGCGCATGTCCTCGACGCTGGCGGCTGTAGGAACGGATGGACAGATGGTTGGGCATGGCAACGATCAAATCAGAGAGGATGTAAAATGCTTGCTCAGTGTATGCTGCTGCTCGACTTTTATAAACCGCCTCTGATTTCGCACCAGCATGCCCTGCCCCTGCGACACTATGTCTCATCCCAAAGCGTTTTCCTTTGCATACAATGCCGCGCATCTCACATTTCAACCTGTTACAGCCCGTTTGAATTGGACGTCTGCTCCGGGACTGGATATGCCCTGCAATGGATGTACTGAAACGGATGTTGGTGAACGCTCAGGAGCTTGGATGAACACTAAGACTACCCCCCCGGTATTTCAGCTTGGACGGCTTTCAGTCGCCATCGCCTGTATCACGCTGGCCCAGTCCGCCAGTGCCCAGCAGGATCCGATTCTGGTCGAAGGCCAAATCAAGCAGGCGCCGCGTGACAGCGCCGTTCAGGTAGAATCATCCGCACTGGAGCAGCTGCGCGCGGCCACCAGTGACAGCGCCAGTCTGCTGCGTGACGTACCCGGTGTCAGCCTGTACGGTGCCGGTGGTGTTTCCAGTCTGCCGGCCATTCGCGGTCTGGCGGATGATCGCCTGCGAGTGAAGGTCGATGGCATGGACCTGATTGCCGCTTGCCCCAACCACATGAACCCGCCGATGTCCTATGTCGACCCCAGCAACATTGGCCTGCTCAAGGTGTTTGCCGGTATCACGCCGGTCAGTGTCGGTGGTGACAGCATCGGCGGCACCATTGTTGCCGACAAGCCTGAACCTGAATTTGCCCGTACCGGTGAAGGCAGCCTGACCAAGGGTGAAGTGGGTGCCTTCTACCGCAGCAACAACAATGCCGTCGGCGGCAACCTGGCCGCAACTCATGCCACTGAAAATCTGAGCATCAACTACAGCGGCTCCTGGAGCAAGGCCGACAACTACAAGGCCGGTGATGACTTCAAGACCTTCACCGACACCGGGCGCCCCGGTCATGACCTGCCGTTGGATGAAGTCGGTTCTACTGCCTACGAGACCCAGAACCACAACCTGAACCTGGCCCTCAAGGCCGGTGACAACCTGTTTGAAACCCAGCTCAGCTATCAGGATATGCCCGAGCAGCTATATCCAAACCAGCGCATGGACCTGCTGGAAAACGAACAGAAGCTGATCAACCTGGCCTGGACCCGGCGCATGGACTGGGGCGTAATCGAGACACGCGCCTATCATGAGCAGGTTGATCATTTCATGGACTTCGGGGCCGACAAGCGCTTCTGGTACGGATCTCTGTCCGGTCCGGGCAATCCCTGCAGCCCGATCAGCTTCCATGGCGACCCTGCCGGCACCTGCGCGGGCGGCATGCCAATGTATTCCGAAAGTGAGAACACGGGTCTGAGCCTGAAAGCCGATATCGACCTGAACGCGGCCAATTTGCTGCGTGTCGGCACCGAACTCCAGCGCTTCCGTCTGGATGACTACTGGACCGCCTCCGGTGGCGGCATGGGCCCCGGCACCTTCCAGAACATCAACAATGGTGAACGTGACCGCACCGCTCTGTACGCCGAACTGGAGTCACAGCTGAATGACCAGTGGCTGACACTGGTGGGCATGCGGTATGAACGTGTCAGCATGGATGCCGATGACGTACATGGCTACAACACGGCCATGACCGCCCCGGGCATGCAGTACATGGATTCCACTGCCTTCAATGAACAGGATCACAGCCAGACCGATCATAACGTCGACCTGACCGCGCTGGCACGCTACCAGCACAGCGATACCCTCGACATCGAGCTGGGCCTGGCGCGTAAGGTGCGCTCGCCTAACCTGTACGAGCGCTATACCTGGTCTACCTGGCCGATGGCCGCCACCATGAACAACTTCGTGGGCGACGGTAACGGCTACGTGGGCGATGTAAATCTCAACCCGGAAACCGCCTACACCGCATCAGCCACCTTTGACTGGCACGCCAGTGACCGCAGCTGGGTTGTTACCGCGACTCCGTTCTATACCCATGTCGACGATTATATCGATGCCGTGCAGCGCACCGGCTGGACCGCTGATCGTTTCAACGTGCTGCAGTACGACAACCAGTCGGCACGCCTCTACGGTGTCGATCTGGCCATGCAGTTCCCGCTGACGACCAACAGTCTGGGTGCCTGGGGCTTCAAGGGCGTGATCAACTACACCGACGGTGAAAACCGCAAGACCGGCGATGATCTCTACAACATCATGCCGCTGAACGGTCGTTTCACCCTGACCCACCAGAAAGCCGGCTGGGACAACGCTCTGGAATGGGTTGTGGTGGACGAGAAGGACAAGGTATCCGACGTACGCAACGAAATCACCACGTCCGGTTACAGCCTGTTCAACCTGCGTGCCAGCCACTCCTGGGACCAGGCTCGTCTGGATTTCGGCATCGAGAACCTGTTTGACCGCGACTACGCCCTGCCTACCGGTGGCGCGTACACCGGCCAGGGGCGCACCATGTCGATGACTGGCATTCCCTGGGGTATTGCCGTACCAGGTATGGGTCGCTCGGCCTATATCGGTGTGAAGGTCAAATTCTGATCTTCCCCGCTTGAGCAAGGCGCTTTATCCGCCTGAGGATATAGCCTTGCTCTGCATCGCATTCTTCCTTCATCATGACTTCTCCGCTGGCAAGCCGTCACGGCTTCAACCAGCGGAGCTTTTCCCTGCCCATCCGACTTCAGGGATTGCTTTTTCCGGATTTGGATGACTTGGACTGGCGGTGTGTCAGTTCAGCCTGCAACCGCGAAATTTCTTCAGTGTTCAGCCATTCTGCAATCCAGCCGCGTATATGACGCCGTTTACGCGGTGTATGCGACCAGCTCTTGTACGCTTGAAGGTGAGCCGTACACACGCAGGGGCTGCCTTTCGACAAGGCCGCACACTCACAGGGAAACAGGCGATTACGCTCAAACTGACGATCAATCCATTCGGCAACCAAAGCCTTCTGGTCTTTGCTGAAATCCATCACACCCTACCTGATTGGCTAAATTTCACTCTATCCTAGAAAGATGAAGGGTCAGTAATGTTACACATAGCAAACAACTGTTCATTCCTCTTATCGAACGCAAGGCCCTTCTCTTCAGAGCAAACCTGCCCGACACACCTCCTTTCCTGAAGTCATTCTGCCGATAGAACAGACTTACCAATCTCTGTCTTCACCTGAAGCACAACACGCCGCTGCTGATTCCAGGCCAGCATCAGGACTCCTGTGCCAACCGCGATCACCACCAGCGTTATCATCAATCCATTGCGGTAGTGGCCATCGGCCTGAGCCATATAGCCAACTGCCATGGGCGCCAGCATCTGCGCAATGCCATAACCGAACGTCAGGCGCCCCATCGGCCGCGATGGATTATCGGGATACAGACGCCCCACCATTGACAGCGTCATACTGACGATGCCAATAAAACTGGTTCCATAGATGACAGCGCTCAGCATCACCCCTGGCATGGCATCCGTGACCAACAGTAACAGTACGCTGATCGCATTAAGCAGGTACGCCAACAGCAGCGCCAGCCAATCACCCTGCCGCCGCACCAGCAAATCCCAGAACCAGCACGCGGGCGCTGCTGCAACACCAACCAGCAGCCAGATCAGCCACCCCCGCCCGGCCAGAAGTGGCGAAGCCTCGGCCATGGCGACCAGAAATGTCGCTGTCACTACATACCCGACACCGGCGCAGAAATAGGCCACCTGCAACAACAGCATCAATCGGTTATTGCCCTGTGACGAAGATCTGGACGTCGCCTTTCCCGCAGGCAGGCTGAGACGATAGTCCGGGCTCCACCACCACACCGGCAATAACAGCACCAGGGCCACCGCACCGTAAATGATCCACTGCTGATCCCAGCTGAAATGCGATTTGATCAGTTCCGCCAATACCGCTGTCAGTACAATGCCCAGCCCCAACCCCGAGAAGAAGACACCCAGTTCCGGCT
>Ga0193951_1001416_pt1 | contig 10677 bp, 5 predicted proteins | sample BB_2_MG_FD_140370 | JGI IMG/M metagenome (GOLD analysis project Ga0193951, IMG submission 140370) | Microbial mat bacterial communities from the Broadkill River, Lewes, Delaware, United States - BB_2_MG | ecosystem: Environmental > Aquatic > Freshwater > River > Microbial mats | place: USA... | reverse complement strand
CCTTTTTCTTTCAATAACACCATCGCGTAAGAAAATACTAATAATCCAGTAGTGTTAACCCAATACCTACCATACAAACAAGCGATTTAAGCCACTCATTTAATATCGAACTAAGGCTAATAAATAGCTTCTGCTACTTTGCGTGTACTGGCGGTAGCCATCATGGTATAAAAATGAAGGATAGGTACCTTCTGTTCGATGAGCTCTTTAGACTGCTGTATACACCACTCCACACCAACCTGCTTCACTGCATCATTGTCTTTACATTTCCTGATTTCTTTGGCAAAATCCTCAGGTATATCTACATGAAATATCTTTGGTAATACGGTGAGTTGATTCATCAAAGTAATGGGTTTTAACCCAGGTACAATCGGAATAGTTATTCCAATATCACGACACCGTTGTACAAACTCAAAATATTTTGAATTATCAAAAAACATCTGTGTGACAATGTATTCAGCACCGGCATCGACTTTTTGCTTTAACCAATATAAATCAGAATCCATGTTGGGGGCCTCTTCATGCTTTTCGGGGTAACCGGCTATACCATAACTAAAAGGTGTATCAAAAGCATCGAGCAAGGTACCATCCAAGAAGTGGCCACTATTTAGACCATTCACCTGATTAACCAAATCAATGGCATACGGATTGCCCTCAGTATTTGAGGTAAGACTTCGCCCTCTATTCGATGAATCACCGCGCAGCAGTAACACGTCATGAATACCCAGAAAATTTAGATCAATTAGGGCATATTCGGTTTCACTCTTGGTGAAGCCACTGCAAATTATATGTGGTACAACTTTAATACCATAACTGTGCTGAATAGAGGCGGCAACAGCTACCGTGCCAGGTCTCTTACGCACCACACGTCGCTCGTACAAACCCTTCTGTGTATCTTTATATACCATTTCATCACGATGCGAGGTAATATTAACGTATAAAGGATTGAACGCTTTGAGCTGGTCAATGGTATTAAATACTTTTGCAATACTATTTCCCTTTAAAGGCGGAAGAAGCTCGAATGAAAATCCGGTCTTTTCAGTTGATTTAATAAGGTTAGCAACAGTCATCGTATACGTAAAATTAATGAATGGCGTGAAACTGATCATTTGATCAGCTCCACTACATCATTTTTATTTATAATCTAAATTAAGAGGTATCCACTTTTCAATGTTATCAACCGAAGTATTCTTACGTGCGGCAATATCATCCACCTGATCTTTTCCTATCTTTCCCAATCCAAAATAAATGGCCTCTGGATGAGCTAAGTATATGCCGCTGACTGAAGCATTGGGTAACATGCTGTAATGCTCTGTTAAACTTATTCCCGCATTATCTTCGGCCTGTAGAAGATCAAATAGGCTTTGCTTCTCGCTATGATCAGGGCAGGCCGGATACCCAAGAGCAGGCCGAATACCACGATAGCGTTCCCGTATTAAATTCTCTCTATCAATTTCCTCATCTGGAGCATAAGCCCAGAACTCCGTTCTTACACGATAATGCAACAATTCTGCAAAAGCCTCAGCCAGGCGATCGGCCAGAGATTTAAGTAGAATACTGTTGTAGTCGTCATGGTCATCTTCAAAAACCTTTAACCACTTCTCAATCCCAATACCTGCTGTTACAGCAAAACCACCAATATGATCAAATCGTCCGCTCTCTTTAGGTGCGACATAATCACTCAAACAATGAAATACCTCTTTACCAGGTTTATCTTGCTGCTCACGCAAATGATAAAATGTCGTTAGTATCTCACTTCTTGATTCATCGGAATAGACCTCAATATCATCACCAACACTATTCGCCGGAAAAATACCATATACTGCATTGGCTTGCAGCATCTTTTCTTTCTCAATACGATCAAGCATAGCTTCCGAATCTTGATACAACTTCAGTGCTTCTTCCGCTTTAGCTTTGGCATCATCCGTTTTATACCGTGATAACCACTTAGCCCTAGAGGCGTCATCAACCACAGCATCCATATCGTTATAATTGCCATTTAAGCGCCATGCTTGATAGAAAAAGGTCCAATCAATAAATTTTCTAATCTCATGTATTGGATAATCTTCTAAAACACGCACACCTACTTCTGTGGGAAGAGGAGTAATAGTATTCTTCCAATCAATCTTGTGCTTCTTAGCTCTGGCTGCTTCAATTGGCAATAAGGCGATATTCTTTTTACCTGCATTGCGCACACGTAATCCTTCGTATTCTGTTTTTAGGTCAGACACAAAATTATCTTTCTCCTTATTAGATAAAAGGGCACTAACTACTTGTACACTTTTTGAAGCATCCTTTACATAAACAACTGGCTCACTATAATTGGGCTCAATTTTTACTGCAGTATGTATTTTTGATGTGGTAGCACCTCCAATCATAAGCGGAAGCTTCATATCACGTTTTTCCATCTCGCGCGCCACCGACACCATTTCTTCCAATGACGGGGTAATTAAACCACTCAAGCCAATAATGTCCACTTCATGCTTTACTGCCTCAAGTAGTATTTTCTCCGTTGGCACCATTACACCAAGGTCAATAATCTCATAATTGTTACACGCCAAAATTACCCCCACAATATTCTTTCCAATATCGTGAACATCGCCTTTAACCGTCGCCATTAATATTTTTCCAGCTGACGAACCGGCAGATCCGGTTGCCGCCTTTTCCTCTTCAATATGAGGTTGAAGAATGGCCACGGCTTTCTTCATGACCCGCGCTGTTTTAACCACCTGTGGTAAAAACATTTTACCTGACCCGAATAAATCTCCTACCACATTCATACCATCCATTAATGGTCCTTCAATAATGTCTAAAGAGTATTTATAATTTTGCCGCGCTTCCACTAAATCAACATCAAGAAAATCAGGAATGCCTTTAACAAGACAATAGGACAAACGTTCTTGAAGACTATTCTCGCGCCACGCCAAACGATTGCTCTCTTTACCTTCTACTTTCTGATCTTTTAGTTCCTCAGCAAATTCAATTAAACGTTCCGTAGCATCATCTCTTCTATTAAGAATCACATCCTCAACACGCTCAAGCAGATCTTTAGGTATGTCGTCATAAATTTGTAACATGCTCGGATTGACAATACCCATATCCATACCAACTTTTATAGCATGGTATAAAAAGGCCGAATGCATGGCCTCACGCACAACATTATTACCTCTAAACGAAAAAGAGAGATTACTTACACCACCACTAATCTTAGCATATGGTAGGTTTTCCTTTATCCATTTTGTGGCATTAATAAAATCAACACCATAATTATTGTGTTCTTCTATACCTGTGGCTATGGCAAGAATATTAGGATCGAAAATAATATCCTCAGGTGCGAAATTTATCTTTTCAGTTAACAAATGATAGGCTCGGCCGCATATCTCTTTTCTGCGCTCAAACGTATCTGCCTGGCCAGTTTCATCAAAGGCCATGACGACCACGGCCGCACCATATTGTTTAATTTTTGATGCCTGCTCTAAAAACGGTCCTTCGCCCTCTTTTAAGCTGATCGAGTTTACAACAGCTTTTCCTTGTAGGCATTTTAAGCCGGCCTCAAGCACTTCCCATTTCGAGCTATCTACCATAACCGGTAGCTTGGCAATATCAGGCTCTGATCCCATTAAATTCAAAAAGGTCACCATTTCCTTTTTGGCGTCAAGCATGGCATCATCCATGTTGACATCAATTATCTGAGCCCCTCCTTCTACTTGATCACGCACGATCGAAAGGGCTTCTTCATACTTTTCTTCGCGTATAAGACGAGCAAATTTTCGTGATCCCGCAACATTAGCGCGTTCTCCAACATTAATAAAATTCAGTTCTTTGGTGAAGGTTAGCGGCTCCAAACCACTCAATCGTGTAGCATGATCACGCTCAGCAGCTTTATGAACTTGAGCTGCATCTATCATCTTAGCAAATTCACGAATATGGTCGGGTGTAGTACCACAACAGCCCCCTAGAATATTGATCAGTCCATTATCGAGGTATTCTTTAATTTGTGGAGCCATTTGATGAGGCGTCTCATCGTATTCACCAAATTGGTTAGGCAAACCTGCATTGGGGTAGGCACTAATTTTAAAAGGGGCATTCTTACCAAGCTCTTCAATATACGGGCGCAAATCATTGGCCCCGAATGAGCAATTTAATCCCACAGATAGTAGATCAACATGGGAAACTGAATTAAGGAAAGCTTCCATAGTTTGACCAGAGAGGGTACGTCCACTAGCATCCGCAACAGTTGCGGAGACCATCACAGGCATTTTCTCCACCCCTTTAGCCTCCAGTGCTTCATCGATAGCAAAAAGTGCAGCTTTAGCATTTAGGGTATCAAATATGGTTTCAACAAGAAAAAGATCGACCCCACCTTCTAACAATCCATCAACCTGTTCACGATAGGAGTCTTTTAAGTCGTCAAATGAAACAGCTCTATAACCTGGGTTATTAACATCGGGTGATAATGATGCTGTTTTATTGGTTGGTCCTATTGCTCCGGCAACAAAACGCGGCTTTTCCGTGGTTGAAAAAAGCACCGTAGCTTCACGTGCAATTTTTGCTGATTGTATATTCAACTCCTTAACCGCAAACTCCATCTCATAATCAGCCTGAGAAATAGAAGTTGCGTTAAAAGTATTGGTTTCAATAATATCAGAACCAGCATCTAAATACTGCTTATGAATACCCTTAATAATGTCTGGTTGAGTAATCGAAAGTAAATCATTATTTCCTTTTAAAGGTGAATTGTGATTAACAAATCGATCTGCTCTAAAATCCTCTTCCTCAAGCTTGTGGTTTTGAATCAGACTTCCCATAGCGCCATCAAGCAATAGAACCCGCTCTTTGATGACTTTATATAACAATTCTGTCCGCGTCATATCAGTTATTAGTATTGAAAAATGTGGTTAATGTTTACTCTAATAATTTACTTCAACTCGTATGAGCAGTAAAAAAGTGGTTACAGTATAACAAGGTCTAAGTACTTTACCCGCTAGCACTGTAAGAACAAAATTACGATATTTTTCGCCAATAAAAGTTGTAGTTAGGCATTAATACCTAATAAAAAAGGAGTTGAACATTACTGAACAACTCCTTTTTCATAAAATATTGTAGCATTTACGGAAGTGGATAGCTTAATCCACCTATTGTAATTGTTGATGCGTTATAATCCATTTCAATGCCATTTAAACCATCCACGTTAACCATCATTACACCATCTTTAATTTGACGAGGAAAGACAACAAAATGAAGAGCTTTAGTTATTTGCAAGGTATAATTAAGACCATTGGAACTAACGCCAACTTGGCTCCCATCTATTAAATATTCATCATCTGAAATATCCAAAGGTGTCTTGGTACCAACTATTTGAGTTCGCATTGATTGCTGAGCATATGAAATGTGTTTACCTTCTGGAGTAATAAGTTTGCCCTCTTTAATTTCAACATCATAGCTTAAAAAACCCTCTGCATTTTTTCCTTTATTGCTTGCTATATGTACACCTTCAAGCTTGTGATTATCCTGATAATAGTTCTCAAATGTTGTGATATGAATACTATTCTCAGCCTGGTACCAATTACTGGATTCAGTTTGGAGTTTGCCCTTTCGCATTATACCATCCTTACCTACTACCCCATCGCCATAATCAACGGTAATAATAACGGGCCATGCCTCATTACCTTTGGGTGCAACCGTCACTTTTGCATTCGTATATTCTGATTTTAAAATGCTATTCCCTTGCTCTTTTTCAGCAGTTAATAACCCCTCGGTACAACTATTAGACGCTTGGTAAAAATGTTTTGAAACTATACTATATTCATTTAAAGTCTCAATAGCATTAGCACTAGCAGAGGTTTTTTCAATAGTTTCGGATATATTACAAGAACAAAGCGAAACAACTAAAACGATACATAGCTTTAGTAATACTGGCCTACACATAATATTAGATTTGAAATAAATAACGTGGGCATATACGTGCCCTTACACAAAAGGTTCTCTGAATACTTTTATTCAACATAGAACGTTTTCCTATTTTTTAATTCTTAAGATGAACGGTAAACTTCACTTAAAATTGTTTTCGCTCATCAAAAGAACTTAAATGATTCCATTACCAACACATTAAGGTCTTATCTTTTGTAACCTCCTGTTTAACCTCCTCAACTTAAAGGTTTCGAAATAACGAATGAGCTTACGCAATATGTCGAAATACAAGGTAACGTAGAAGAATATGACGCCTAACCAGATGATTATGGTATTGAACAAAGGTGTTGGGATCCTAACATTCATCACTCGTTTTTCTGGCGCATACAGTACTGTTCTTCCCCAATTTGAAACGGGTTTCTGAAAAATAGGATCACTCTTCTGTATGATATTTGTACCAGTCATTACCATTAGCTGTAGTTCTTGCTTATTTAACACCACTTCCTCTAAAGCCTCATTTTGGTAGGAGTCTTTAAACTTTAAAAAAGCCTCCTTGGATCCATACTCGTTAATCAAGTACTTATACAAACTGTCCTTCTCCGCTTTAGCATCGCGGTAATTTTGTAGATTTTTCCTCTTTTCATCTGCAAGAAAACGAGCAATATTATCAAAAGAGGTAGCATCATAGTCAACATGGTCACTGGCCAAGTATGATAACAATGGATAGTGAGTCATTTTATGCCCTATCAATTGCAATATTTCAGATGATAATAATTGTGAAGCATGATCCAGCTCTTGTTCATTACTACGTTTTAGGTGGTATTGACAAGTCTCGTTCAGATCTTCAAGCTTTGGAATAAGCAAGGTACGGTTATAGGATGACGCACTTATTTTTCGTTCCACATCAAAAAACAAACGCTCATACTTATTATTCTTAAACTGATTAACAGCTAAAGCCTCATAAGCCCATCGTGAAGTCATGGTATCACCAATGCGTGGTACATACTTTTCAGAAGCGATAGTTCGGTGTAGATTATCAAAATTGACAATAACACCGCTAAAAAGTAGCTGTGGTACCAAAATAAGAGGTATCAACACATAAATGGCCACCACTGAGTTTAATCCACTACTAATATTCAACCCTACCATATTAGCATAACAGGCTGTACTGAAAAGTATCAACCAGTAGCTAAATGTTAAATCCTTTATTTCCAGAATATAATTACCTATTAAAATAAAACTTAAGGTTTGGATTGCTGATATAATGAAGAGCACAACAATCTTACTATTTAAATAACTAAAACGGCTTAAATTAAGGAATGACTCGCGCTGCAATAAACGTCTATCCTTAAATATTTCTTCGGCACTAACAATAAGGCCTAAAAATAAGGACACCACAACACACATAAACAAGTAAGCTGGCATGTTAACATTCTTGGCAAAGACATATACAGTTGCATCCGCACCATCTCCGCTGATAAACTTGGTGAAGAAACCAAGAATAAGAGCCAATATTGGGGCCTGCATCATATTTATTAGCATATATTGCTTGTCTTTGATTTTCGACAAAGTATCACGCATAAAATAAATGCTAAACTGCTGCAGTCGTCCAGGGATATTGTATAAATTGGGTGGTAGCTTTTCCCGTTTATTATTGTGCTTCGGCTCTTTCCACTCAAATTTATCTTCAAATTCATCTACATAATGACTGTACCATTCTTCGGGTGACACTTTACGCTGACGAATAAATTTTCCATATGGGTTTACCATCCTGGCTTCAATGATACGCAAAGGCTGCTCCGTTTGAACGCTACCACAAGCATAACATTCACTTTCTTCAGGGTTGACATACGATGCCTTTTTCTTAAAGTAGGTTATGGCATCCATAGGGTTACCATTATAAATAATTCGTCCTCCCTTATCAATAAGCATTAACTTATCAATTAACTTATATAAATCACTACTGGGTTGATGGATGTTAATAAAGACAAGCTTCCCTTTTAAGGTCTGGCGTTTTAAAAGCAACATTACTTTTTCAGAATCCATTGAAGATAAACCAGATGTTGGCTCATCAACAAAAAGAACCGAAGGTTCGCGTATAAGCTCCAAAGCAATGTTAAGTCGTTTACGCTGTCCTCCACTTAAGATCTTGTTTAATGGTGAACCCACTACCAAATCGCGTGCCTCCACCAAATCAAAATCATGAAGCGCCTTTTCAACCAAAGCTGTTATTTCATCTTTGTCGAAATGACTAAAACAAAGGCGTGCATTGAAATATAAATTCTCGAATACAGTCAGTTCTTCCTTCAGCAAATCATCCTGAGGTACATAACCAATTACACCGGCTAAGGCTTCTGAATGATCATGTAGATCAAAGCCATTGATATGGATCCGTCCCTCGTCAAACTTTAAATTACCATTCAGCACATTTAACAAGGTTGATTTACCTGTACCACTCCCCCCCATAACGGCCACCAACTGTCCTGATCGGCCAGAAAAGCTAAAGGGATGAACACCATACTGATTGTTGCTAAACTTATAGGATACATCTAAGGCCCGATACAGGATACGCCCCCTATCCGCTCTGGCAATAAAGTTTTCAGCTACCCGACCATAATAGACGGGTGCCATACGTGAGGTTTTTATAACAGAACCTGGGCGAAAAGCAACTGCTTTATTTTGCTCAATGATATGACCATTGAGGTATAAGTTACGATTTCCGGAATAGCGGAAGAATAATAGATTAGTTGCTTGTACATGTAAAACCCAAACAAAAATTTGCTGCTTAGGGTTATAAATATGCTTTATATTTTCATCTGGCTTTTCTTTCTGACCACTTATTAAAAGCAAGCGTTCCTTATCTTCCACTTCAAGAGGATATCCAACAACGAACTGTCGAAGGTTATTATAATCCTCCTCTTCTAACATTAAGTGCCGAGCCAAAGCATCGGTAAACAAACCCTCGTCCTGAGAGACATGACCATCACGCATAATAAAATTAAGCATGTTGTTGACCAACAGAAATTTTTCAGTTTGCTCAAGTTCTTTATTTAATTCATTACAGATTTTTGTTAAACGATCCATATTATATGAAGCCTGCTTATCCCTGGCTTTCTGATCTTTGCTATATGAATCTTTATGAAATTTACTTATATAAAACTCGTAACGCTCAAGCGCTTTATCAGCATACTCTTTATTAAGGTTACGCAATAGAAAGTTCTTTACTTCTAACAAACCGTCACCAGTCTTTTGCTCTTCTCTTTGATCAGTCAGAAGGGCAAAAATCTGCATTAAAGCGTCAAGAAAAAGTTCACTCATTATCTCTTTAATTGGTAGGTTTGAAAGATAGCCATTTTTATCTGAATGAATCCGCATTTGCACCATGTGCATTGTAATGAAGAACAATATGCACACCAGTACCTAAAACCAATTCAGCAATAAATCCCTAGAATAACAAAAAAGGGAAACCAATGTTGGCTTCCCTTTTAAATTTTTTTTTCAGAACTACTTATGAAACATACTTGTCACGAAGTACAGCAATATTCTTTTCAATGGCTTCTAACTGCTCCATTGTAATGCTTCCAGCATCTGTACTGTTAAAAATTTCATGCAGTATTTTTAAATCCTCAATAGTGGCTTTAATGTTTTCGTCAGCAGCATGTGCCTCCAAAAGTGTCATTAGCTGATTAAGTGGTGCTTTCTGCTCCATAATGATAGCCACCATCTCTTTATTGCTAAATGTCTCTTCTGAAATATGACAAGCAATATAAAGCGCTTCTACCCAACTACCTGATATAACTAGAAGAGATACTGAACCACGATCATTTTTATTCAAATACTCATACGTATTGTAAAACGAGTTTGTAATAACATCAACTAACTCATCTTTATTATCCAAGTTATTTTCTATGGTCTCCAAAATGTTTTTATCTAAAGCAGGCGATATGTCCAACTTGTCGATAAGAGTTTTTGAAGCATTCATAAAATCTAGCGTCTCTTGCTTTTGGTGGTATGTACTAGCATAACTTAAATCAGCACTATAAATACCTAGGTTAATAGCTTGATCCTTTTCCGATAAATATTTATCAACGTTATTAGCAGGATTTGACAAAGATAGAATATAAGCTGCCTCAATACGGTTAAGCATATCAGTCACTTCAAACGATGTTGGTAAAGGGTAAACAAATTCTCTTACTTCCTTCTCAACATTTTCTTTTTTAATCTCGGGTGCTTTGTTTTGTTTCGCTTTTTTGCTGTTACATGCCGTTAACATCATGGTAGCAGCTACAACAAAAGAGGCTATTCTAATAGTGCTTTTCATTACTTAAGGTCTTTAATATTTGAAACAAATATAACTCATTTTAAAAATAATTAGTGGAGCTCCACTTATAAAATGCGTTTTAATTTTATTTCTTGAATTTTCAATCCATCAGTAGCTAACAAAATAGATGCGCATTACTCTTTTATTTCGGCACGAGCAATACCGTAAAATGGCACCTTCTTATACGTTTTCAATCTGCCTTGCTGTGGTAGAATCATAGCATAAGTACATTTTTTTATTTATGTTGCAGCCCTTACATATCGCCAAATTATTAGGCCTCAAAACGGTATAATTATGAAAGGTATATTATTAGCGGCAACTACAGCGCTATTGTGGGGGATATTAGCTATTGCTCTTAAGGTGGCTTTAGGCTATTTTGATTCATATACCATCGTCTGGTTTCGCTTTTTCATAGCCACAATCACACTTGTTGCTTATTATGCTAT
>Ga0193951_1001412_pt1 | contig 10682 bp, 6 predicted proteins | sample BB_2_MG_FD_140370 | JGI IMG/M metagenome (GOLD analysis project Ga0193951, IMG submission 140370) | Microbial mat bacterial communities from the Broadkill River, Lewes, Delaware, United States - BB_2_MG | ecosystem: Environmental > Aquatic > Freshwater > River > Microbial mats | place: USA... | reverse complement strand
TTTTGGTATCCATTTTCATATAAAAATTACCAGCTCATTTAAAAAGTGTTTCGTTAATAATTTATAAAAACTATTATATTTTTGTTTATTACCGCTGTAGTTTAACAATATTATTTTTAATGTTTAATTAATATACACCGACAGGGTATAGAGATAATACTTGAAGCTCTAATATATCATCTTTTGTCTTAAAAGGTATGTTCTGGAGAGTAACTTTTTTGTTAAGAGATGTTTAATTTATGGTAGTTAATACTATTTTGTAGTTTGCTCATTTTTTTCAATATAGTATTTTTTATTTTAATGATAAGTCTCTGTTATTATTTATTTTAAGGTGGATGTGTCCTTGCAATTATTTTGGTTAGCACATACTTTAAAATAATACTCACACTACTAGAGATAGCTTAGTCTCAATGTTTTATATTAGGTTAGGTTACCGACAAAGTACTATTTAATATTTTTTTAAACGGGTAAACTATTGTTATTCTGCTGTTATTGATTCATAAAATAAATTAAAGGAAAGTTTACATGAAAATTGGGATTATCGTTGGTACTCGTCCTGAAATAATTAAAATGGCACCGGTCATTCGAGAATGCCAGAAGCGAGATATATCTTTTTTTATTATTCACTCTAATCAACATTATTCAAAAGAAATGGATAGTATTTTTTTTGATGAATTAAAACTGCCTGTGCCACATTATAACTTGGGCGTAGGGTCAGGCTTACATAGTAATCAAACAGGTAATATTTTAATTAAAATGGAACCTATACTGATTGATGAAAATCCTGATGTAGTGCTTGTTCAAGGGGATACTAATACAGTGCTGGCGGGTGCTTTAGCGGCTTCTAAACTTGGTATTAAAGTCGGGCATATTGAGGCAGGATTGCGTAGCTATGATCGTACTATGCCAGAAGAAACAAACCGTATAATGACAGATCACATCAGTGAATATTTATTTGCAGTTGGCCCTAATCAAAAAGAAATTTTGCTAAAAGAAGGTATAGCAGATCAAAGTATATATACTGTTGGTAATACGGTTTCAGACTCTTTATTTCAGCATTTAGAAATTTCAGCGCAAAATAGTACTATTTTAGCTGATTTGAAGTTAAAGAAACGAGATTACTTTTTAGTTACGGCTCATCGAGCATCTAATGTTGATATAGCCTCTAACCTCTTAGAACTATTGCATTTATTTGATGAAATGCATGCTCATTATACCGGTACAATCGTTTGGCCAATTCATCCTAGAACGCAATCAAAAATAAAAGAATTCAATATCCAATTACCTGAATATTTACAACTTATTCCGCCTGTTGGTTATTTAGATTTTATTCAACTACAGAAATACGCGAAATTAATTTTAACCGATTCAGGTGGTATTCAAGAAGAAGCTTGTTTGTTAGGTGTTCCAAGCTTAACGCTTAGAGAGAATACTGAGCGTCCTGAAGCCGTTGAAGTTGGTGCGAGTGAGCTTGTTGGGCGTAATGCAGAAAAAGCGGTAAAAGCAGCAAAACAATGGTTAAGTCGAGAAAGCTATGCTTGGGATAATCCTTTTGGTGACGGTCATGTTGCTGAAGCTATTCTTGATATTGTGGTTGCGGATAATACTGAATTTGTTGAACAACCTATAATAGCGAAAAACGAAACGTTAAGTGTTATTGGTATGGGATATATGGGGTTACCTATTTCTAGTCTATTGGCACAAGCTGGCTATTCGGTTACTGGAGTTGATTTAAGCCAAGAAAAGGTAGATTCAATTAATCGAGGTGAATGTCCATTTGATGAAGTTGGTATGCCTGAATTAGTGAAAAAGGTTGTTGACCAAGGGTATTTAACAGCATCTTTATCGATACCATCAAGTCAAACATATTTAGTTGCAGTGCCTACACCACACAAAAATAAGAGCTGTGATCGTTCTTATGTTTTTGCTGCTGTTGATGCTATTGCTAAAGTGGCTAAAGATGGACAAACAGTGATAATTGAATCTACTATCTCACCTAGAACTAGCTTGGAAGTTGAAAAACGTTTTCAATCAAAAGGGTTAAATGTTGATGTAGTTCATTGTCCAGAGCGTGCTATCCCAGGTCAAACTTTACATGAACTGGTTCATAACGACAGAATCATAGGTGCGTCTAGTATAGAAGCACAGCAAAAAGTAAAAGATATTTATCAAAGTTTTGTAGAAGGTGAAGTCTTTTTAACAGATTTAACAACCGCAGAATGTGTGAAACTTGTAGAAAACACTTCAAGAGATGTTGGTATTGCTTTTGCTAATGAATTGGCTCAGGTTTGTGATGAGCTTCATGTGAATGTGAGTGAAGTTATTAAATTAGCTAACCGTCATCCAAGAGTTAATGTGTTAAATCCTGGCCCAGGGGTTGGTGGACACTGTATTCCTATTGATCCATGGTTTTTAGTAGAAAGCACACAAACAGGTGAGTTTATTCGTTTAGCACGTAAAGTGAATGATGAAAGACCTTTTGTTATTGCAAATAAAGTAATAGAAATGGCACAACAGGTGTCAGGTAAAAATATAGCTATTTTAGGTGTGGCTTATAAACCCAATGTTGATGATTGTAGAGAGACACCAGCAGAGCCTATTTTACAACATCTCTTATCTCAGGGTTTTAATGTTAAATATCACGATGATCATGTTCCTCAATGGGAATGTGAGAGAATTGAAGCAATAGATGAGGTATTTAATTGGGCGGATGTTGTTGTAATAGTAACAGGGCATGAGAGTTATAAAAAAATACAAGTAAAAAATAATATTATTGATGCTTGTGGTGTTTTGACGTAAATAAAAACTGGTGTTTTTACTGGATTAAACAAGCACTGACACTTTGTTAGTGCTTGTACTCAAAATAACATATTTCGAGCTTATTATTTTTTATAATCGCTCAAAACTCCATTGAAGAGATGTTGAACCTTCTCCAGTTAACGCTTCTTTGAGTCGCTCTTTTTTAAATTGCCCTGTTGTCGCAACTTGTTTGCCATTAATGGCGTAGCTTATTGTGAGTTGAGCTTTTTCAATTCCTTTCTGAATACTAATTACTTGTTCTTGATTAATTACTTTTGTATTTAAAATATGCCAATTTTTAGGTATTAAGTTATTATCGTAAAAGGTTGGTTTGCCTTCCAACTTCTTTCCATCAAAATGATAAACTAAATTGATATTATCAGGTTCTGCTATTTTGATATCAATAGATGAGTAGTGATATATAAGAGGTTTTATTTTTAAACTTTGTTCAATATCATGTTGACTATTATCTGATGAATTTAAGATGTATGTTTGCTTTAAACCTGTAGAGGAAATTATTAGTAGGGTACATAATACTAAGAGTATTAATCCGTTTGGTTTATGTGGCTGTTGTTGTGCTGAATTATCTTTTTCTACTACATTATTATTCTCTTTTTCAGTAATATAACTACCTAATTTAAATAATAATAACATGAATGGTACGTATAGATACCAGCCGAACATGTTGTGATCAGTCATTAAGTCGCTGGTCATTTCAGTTTCATGACCAATAATAATTAAAAGAACTATACGTATCCAATTGGTTAGGAGAGCGCCTAAAATAGCGACCGAAGCAAAAATGGCTATGTTTTTTATATTTCTAAGGTAAAGAAAAATATATAAAGAACTAATAGCTAAAGAGGTCAGTAAATAACGTAAACCACTACACCCTCCGGCAATTTCAAAAACCCCTGAAGGTATGTGTACAAACTCATCTTCAACAAACACAGGAATATTCGTTAAGCTCATTAAGGCATTGACAGCAAAGATAGAGAGGTTTTGTAGAGGAATTGTGAGAATCCCCCATAAAGGAATAAGAAAAATAAAGTAAAGAGCTGGAAAAAGCAGTTTTATACTAAACTTAAATACAAAGTTGATGGCCGCGCAAAGTAATATTAATGTTGCGAGCCAATAAGCTAATGTGATTTGTGCGGTAGAGGCAATAAAAAGACTGTAAGCAGAAAAAACTAACAGAACTAATGCAAGCCAAGAAAATTTCTCTCTAAATTGTAATTCATGATTTTCATATAGGGTGAAGTACAAATAAAGTACAATGAACGGGACTAAATATGCATGCGAGTATGTGCCATCATCAAAACTGTAACGCCAAAGTGTTGCCATAATAGGATAATTTAGCAGGCTTAATACTGTGAATAACACTAGAATGCTCAAAAAAGGGAGCAGTGATTTATTTTGTGAGCTCGTATTATTGTTAATTGAATCTTTCATTGAATTATTTATTGTAACGTCCTTAGTTCATTAAAATAATAATTTACGACTTTATTATAAAGGTAATCCATTTTGTCGTGTTTATTTAATGATGCCCTGATATAGTTGAGGTTACTTTATCAATAGTTAATATAACTTACCAATAATTTTATTTTGATTGTGAAGCCTGAGACTCAATTCAATCTTTATGAATTTATGTATTTATGAGACAATTTTTTAAAGAGCAATTATTGAGTGCAATATTCGAAATTATCGTAAGTGTTCGGTAGCCCTAAAATTGTGATTAGGTCGGCATACCCAAGCGTATACTTTATTCGTTTAGTTCAAAAATAAATAATTCACATTAAATTATATAAAAAAAAGATTATAAATTTATATGGTGTTTTACAATAAAAAATACTTTAGCTGATTTACCTAATAAAGAGTGATGGAGTACTAATGAAATTTAAAATTCAAAAAATGACCCTAGCAATTTCTCTACTGATAACTTTAGGCGCTTGCTCGCCAAACAGTACACCAGAAGAACAAATTGCTGAAGCACAATCATATTTACAACAAGACAAGCCTAAATCTGCGGTAATACTACTTAAAAAATCGATTGTACAATCTCCTAAAGCAGCGCTACCTCGCTTTTTATTAGGTAGTAGTTATTTACAAATAGGCAGTGTTGTTTCAGCTGAAAAAGAGTTGTTATTATCACTTGATTTAGGTTTTGATGTTAATTTAGTTGCTCCTCTTGTTTTTAAATCACTGCTAGCACAACAAAAGTATGAAGATATAGTCTTGTTTGCAAAAGAGTGGGATATCACTGATAAAGAAGTTCAAGGAATTGTTTGGGCATACGAAGTGATTGCTCTGATTGGGCAAGAGGAATTATCAGAAGCTAAACGTATGTTAGATAAAGTGAATTCTATGTTACCTAATGAGGCCATAGTGCAAGTAAGTAATGCATATTACCAAGCAGCAACAAATAATATCTCAAGTGCTCTGTCTATTGTTAATCAAGTATTGCTTGAACAACCAGAATCTATTGAAGCAATAGATCTAAAAGGTAATTTATCTCTATTTACAAAGGATAACGAAGAAGCTATTTCCGCTTACAAGCGTTATTTAAATTACATCCCGATAAATTATCAGGTTCAAATTAAATTAGCTAAGGCCTATGTGCAAGATGGTAATTTTGATGAAGCTGAAAAAATAGCGGATGCTTTATTTAATATAGCCCCAGAAAATGCGCTTTTACATCAGATTAAAGGAGTATCACTTTATGCTAAAGAAGAGATATCACTTGCTAAATATCATATAGAAAAAGCGATACAAAATGGTATGAGAAATCGCTCTAATCAATTAATTGCAGGTGTAATTTATTTTAGAGAGAAAAATTATGAGCAAGCATACTATTACCTCAATGCAATAAGGGATACTTTAGAAAATGGCCATTCAGCTAAAAAAATTCTTGCTATTACAGAGTTGGCGCTGGGTTATAATACTAATGCAGGACAGACCTTATCAGAATTAGAAATAATGACAGCAGAAGATGAAAAGCTGCTGACTGAAGCTAGTTTGGTCTTATCTAGTCGAGGTGATCGTCAAGCAGCTAAAAACTCTATTAGTCAACTTGATAGTGTTGCTATGCATGATCCAGACAGTATTTTAAAACTAGGGGCACTAAAGCTATATCTTAATGATGTGGAAGGTCTTATTGATATAGAAAAAGTTGTTGCCTCTTCACCTGAAGATTTAAATCCTAAGGTAGTACTTTTTACTGCTTACCTTGAAGCGAATGATTTTGCTAAAGCTTTAGCTATTGCTGAATTGTTAAAAAAAGATATTAAAAGTCAACTTATTGGCTTTAATTTAGCAGCTCTTGTACATATTAAAAAAAATGAAATCGAAAAAGCTACAGATAACTATACAGGTGCTTTAGATATTGATGAAAACAACGTTAATTCATTAGTTTTTTTTGCGAGCCAAGCATGGAAGAGTGGTGATTTGAATTTAGCTAAAGGCTATGTTGAGCGTATTCTTAAAGAGCGGCCTATGCATATCTTCGCATTAAAAATGAATTTAAGCATTGATATAGCAAATAATGAGGTTAACGAAAGTCTAACTAAAATTAAAAATGCTTATAAAGCGCAACCTGATATGCCGTATCGCTTATTGTTAGTGGATTCTCTATTTAAACTTCAAGAATTTAACGAGATTATTCCACTATTAAATGATGCTGATGTTGCACTAGATGAAAATACTAATAATCAAGTTTGGGTTTATTTGATCCGAAGCTATCAATTAACAAATGAAATAGAAAAAGCCATTGATGTTGCTAATAAATGGTCGTTAATAAAACCAGAAGAGCAGTTGTCTTGGCTGTATGCTATAGATTTACTAGATAACCAGCAAAAATTAGCCGAGGCACTTACTAAAACTGAATCAGCGTTGTTAATACACCCGCAAAGTGCACGGTTAAAAGTACTCTATAGCTACTTTTTATTGCATAGTAAACAAATAGAGAAAGCAAAAGAGGCGTTTAATAGTTTAATAGTAGAGGCGAAAGCTCTACCTTTAGGTTTGTATTTACAGGGTAACTTTTTAGCGATAGAAGGAAGCTATCAAGAAGCTTTAAATACTTTAAATGCTAGTTATAAAGCAAGTAATAGAGCTAAAACAGCGCATTTAATTTATTTTATCTTACAAAAACTCAATCAAGCAACGCAAGCACATGAGTTTTTAGAGCAACATTTAGTACGTTTTCCTAAAGATATAGCAACACGCCTTATTTTAGCTGATAACTATATGGAGACTTCGCGTGATAAAGCTATAAACCATTATCTCTATTTAGTAAATAATAATGTCGTTTCAGCAACAGTGTTAAATAACCTTGCTTGGTTACAATTAACCAAAGGTGAATACGAGAAAGCAAAAGGAAATATAGAAAAGGCTCTTGAGCTGAATTCTAATAGTGTCAGTGTGTTAGATACAGCAGCAGACATAAATCTTAAATTAAATAAAAAAGAAGTAGCTAAAGAGTATTTGAACAAAGCTTTATTAATAGATGTAGATAATTTAAAGATAAAAGCTAAGCTTGAAGCTATTTCTAATTAGTGTGCTGTTTCAATATGGCAAGATGAGGTTAATAGCAAGGTGAATTTAAGTGTCAGTTAATTTTACAACTAAAGGATATGTAAATGATGGCATTTAAAAAAGTTGTTTTAAAACATGACTTTGAAATGTTGGCATGTTTGGTGCTTATATACTAAGTATAAAATTGAACTTCACTATTTCACATACAAGACAAGGAATTAAAAATGAAAAAATTACTTTTAGCTTCGGCTTTAGCGTTAACAACTACTGTTGCAGTAGCAGACCCTATCTTTTTAGATGTAGGACAGGATTTTGGTGGAAATGGTAACGTTGCAACTACTTCAAGTAGTACTGGTTGGATTGATCAGTTAACATATATTTACCAATCTGAAACTACAGTGGTTGATGTAGATGGTAGCTTTAGTGGTACTGCTGCAAGTTTACTTACTGACGGTGATAGCATTGTAACTAACGGTGGTTTTATTAATGGTGATTTAAGCAGCCTTAGTAGCAACTTAATAACAGGACTTAACCCACAACAAACAACGTTTGGTGGCCCTAGTGATAATGGCTATGGTGGTGATTGGGGTTTAACATTCCAAATCAACAACCTAATGGGTACTGTTGCTGGTGGTACTAATCAATATCTTGATTATACTTCAGGTGCTATTAGCATTTATTATTACCAAGCAGGTATGACTTCAACTGCTGATTTTATTGAGTTATTTACTATTAATGTAACAAACTCAGGGTTGACTGCTTCAGGTTCTTTTGTAGGTGGTAATGTTAGTAACTACGGTACTGATCTTGTAAATGGTGTTGTGGCTGGTGATGTATTCAATAGCCTACTTGGTGGCTTTAAAGAATATTCAGAAGATCAAGTATCTCCTGATTTTGCGGTTAATTCTTTACTTGATTATAATACTGAAGATGTAACTAGTGCTGACTTCCTTGGTACAGATGCAGAAGGTAATAACGTATTTATGGTTGAAGGGCAACATGATGGTTCTATTACTTTTAATGTTCCAGAGCCTGCTTCAATTGCAATTTTAGGTTTAGGTTTATTAGGTTTAGCTGGCGCGCGTCGTCGTAAATCTTAATTAAACATTAGCTTTGGCTAAAATAAAAAAAACCGCCTATTGGCGGTTTTTTTATTTCTATTTATTGGTTCGCAAATAATATTCTAAACTATTATGTATTATTAAGTAGAATGAGTGTTGTTGAATTATTTGAGGTAACTTCGCTTATGATTAAGTGCTATCCTTTAATAATTGTTTCACTCGCCAGAACATATATTTTTGAATTGGATTTTTATTACCCCAAGGTCGCCATGTTTTTATTAGTTTGTTTCTATAAGCATCGAAATGCAATCCGTGTGGGGCATGTATAACTTCACCACGGTTTAGAATTATTTTCAAAACGTTAGTACATAAAGTACCAGCCGCTAATGAAATTCCCATGCAAGTAGAAGGCACTTTTTTCTTAAGAAAGTTTACAGAAGAACGTTCAACTAGGTAATGTCTTTGTTGTACAGAGGGAGAAACACCAATAACAAATCGAATAATATTATCATTAAATATAAGCTCTTTTTCGTGCTCGCTTGCATTTTGCTTTGGATCTACAATGGCGAAGTATTCATCAAAAGACATTTTTCCAGGCATAAAAACTAGAAAGGCTGTGCCCATGCCCATTGGTGCAGCAGTTATTGTTGGTATGCCTTTCTCATAACAACGTCTAAATACTTTACGGCGAATATCTAAGCAAAAAATATCGAGACTATCAACGTAGATATCCACGCCATCTAGAAATTCTTCTAAATTATTTTCATCAATGCCATTGTCAAAGTTTTTTACATGAGCTTCAGGGTTAATACCTTTTATTGTTTCTTCCATTACCGCAGCTTTGGCTTTACCTAATGTAGACATGTTAGCGCCTGCTTGTCGGTTGAAATTAGCAACATCATAGTCATCAAGATCTGAAATATGGAAGTTACCAACACCTAACCGAGACAATACAGTCGTATGGTCCCCTCCAACACCTCCCAAACCACCAATGGCTACTTTTGTCTTTCTTAATTTTTGCTGTTCTTCTTTAGTAACCCAACCGATATTTCGAGAAAATGCCTCGTCGTAATTGAACATTTAATACTCCTTTATAAAACAAAACTAGTTATTTGAAATAGATGAAAAAGTATAGTGCTTAATAGAAAATAATTCATATAGAAATCAATATGGAATTTAAATTTATAGCTGTTATATCAAATAAAATATTAAAACGCTTATATGTTTTTTTTGAAACTATTATCATGCTCTATTACTACCTTAATAATATCTCACTCTAAATTAAATGGAAGATAAATGCCCAAAGTAAATGCAACTAAGTTATCTGTATCACCTATCATTATGTGTGGCGGTAGTGGGACTCGCTTATGGCCTCTTTCACGTGCACAATTTCCTAAACAATTTTTAGCACTGATTAATGATAATAGTATGTTGCAAGAGACTTTGGCCCGTTTACCAACGCAGTACCAAGCACCGGTCTTTATTTGCAATGAAGATCATCGTTTTCTAGTGGCAGAGCAAGTTAAACAAGTGAATTGTTCTGGGGCGAGTATTTTGCTTGAGCCACAAGGAAGGAATACAGCACCTGCCGTTGCTATTGCGGCTTTAAATGCGTTGGCAAAAGGTGATGATGCGCTATTGCTTGTTTTAGCTGCAGATCATGTAATTAACGATATAAAAAAATTTCATCAAGCCATTGATATTGCGTGCATTACGGCTGAGCAAGGAGCATTGGTTGCTTTTGGTATTGTGCCTACACATGCTGAAACAGGGTATGGCTATATTAAGCAAGGCATCAAAAAAGATGCTGGTATTTATCAAGTAGCTCGATTTGTTGAAAAACCAACTATTGATAAAGCACAAAGTTATGTAGAGTCTGGTGATTATTTATGGAATAGCGGCATGTTTTTATTTAAAGCAAGTCGCTATTTAGAAGAGTTAGCAAAGTGTAGACCGGATATTTTAACAGCATGCCAAGAAGCAATGGCTAATGTTGCAATAGATTTAGACTTTATTCGTCCCGATCGTGATGCTTTTTTACAATGTGCCAATGTGTCAATTGATTATGCGGTTATGGAAAAAACTGACGATGCTGTGGTTGTGCCTTTAGACGCAGGTTGGGGTGATATTGGCTCATATTCTGCGCTTTGGGAAGTAGGTCAGCAAGATTCACAACATAATGTCCTAAAAGGAGATGTCATTGCTCACGACACTCACAATAGTTATTTACATAGCCAAAATAAACTATTGCTACGTTAGGTGTAGATAATTTAGTTGTTATTGATACGCCTG
>Ga0193951_1001410_pt1 | contig 10698 bp, 7 predicted proteins | sample BB_2_MG_FD_140370 | JGI IMG/M metagenome (GOLD analysis project Ga0193951, IMG submission 140370) | Microbial mat bacterial communities from the Broadkill River, Lewes, Delaware, United States - BB_2_MG | ecosystem: Environmental > Aquatic > Freshwater > River > Microbial mats | place: USA... | reverse complement strand
TCGGCAACCGCAGGTATGGAGTTAGTTCTTCGATGGTTTGGCGTTGGGCCTGGCGATGAGGTTATTGTTCCTGCCTATACTTTTACGGCAACAGCAAGTGTTGTTTGCCACTGTGGTGCAAAGCCTGTTATTGTTGATATTAATAAAAACGATTTTGTTATCTCTGTAAACGAGATAATAAAGAATATTACTCCTCGTACCAAAGTAATTATGCCTGTAGATATAGGTGGATTTACTTGCGATTACGATTCTATTTTAAAGATTGTTTCGTCTACTAATATTGTTAATCAGTTTTCTGCAAATAATGATATACAAAAAAAGCTGGGACGAATTTTAGTTCTTGCCGATGCTGCCCATTCTCTTGGAGCTATTTACAAAGGGAAAAGAGTTGGATCGCTTTGCGACATTAGTGTATTCTCGTTTCATGCAGTAAAAAATCTTACTACTGCCGAAGGGGGTGCAATATCTTTTAATTTGCCTGATAATTTTAATCAAGCTGAGTTGTATACTAAGCTTAATCAGACAATACTACATGGTCAGTCGCGCGATGCTTTTGCAAAATATGCTCAAGGCGATTGGCGTTACGATGTTATGTCGCCAGGATATAAAATGAATATGACCGATATTGCTGCATCAATAGGTGTAATTGAGATAAAAAGATATCAGGAGTCTACATTAAAACGAAGAGCAGAGATTTATGAGCGTTATTTAGACAACTTTAGCAAGTACGAATGGGCCATAACAAAAAAATCAATTGATAAAGATTCGGCCTCGAGTTTTCATCTGTTTATGTTGCGAATAAAAGATGCTTCCGAAGAGCATCGTGATAGAATAATTAAACAAATTTTCGCAAAAGGGGTGTCGGTTAATGTTCACTTTCTGCCATTACCAATGTTATCGGCATATAAGAATTTAGGATTCTCTATAGCTGATTATCCTAATGCATATAATATGTATAAGAACGAAATTACCCTTCCGCTTTATTTTAATTTAACTAACGAGCAGGTTGATTATGTTTGTAATGTTGTTGCCCAAGCTGTTGCTTTTGTTAAGAGCGATTTTATGGCTATAGACGATAATTTTTATAAGACAAAAACTATTGAGGTTAAAGAACAAGAGACTTTAATTAATGATTAGGATTGTTGATATTATTCTTGTACTAATTGGCATTATAATTTTAATGCCATTCTTTATTATTATTGGATTGTTGGTATTAATATCTTCACGAGGAGGTGTTTTTTATTTACAGTCAAGAGTTGGTCGTTTTGGTAAAGATTTTACTCTTTTTAAGTTCCGATCGATGGCTGTAGGGGCAGACAAAAAAGGTTTGCTAACAGTAGGAAACAACGATACCCGAATTACTTCTGTTGGTAAGTTCCTTAGAAAATATAAACTCGATGAACTTCCGCAATTAATAAATGTGCTTTTCGGACAAATGAGTATTGTTGGTCCACGCCCCGAGGTTAGAAAGTATGTCGATTTGTATGACGAAAACCAGATGAAAGTATTAAATGTGCGACCAGGAATTACCGATTATGCTTCGGTTTATTATAAAAACGAAAATGCTTTATTGGCTTTATCTGATAAGCCCGAAGAGTTATATATTAACCAAATATTACCTGCTAAAATAAACCTAAATATGAGGTTTATTAATAACCCTACACTGGCTAATTATTTTAAAATAATTGGTCTGACAATAAAGGAGTTTTTTTGTTAAAACGAGTAGAGACAAGGCACGCCTTGTCTCTAGTATTTTTTATTTGTTAAAACAACATTAGTGTTTTCCTAAATAATCGGCTACACCATCGTGATCGGCTTTCATACCTTCGTCGCCTTTGTGCCAGTTTGCAGGGCAAACCTCACCATTTTCTTCGAAAAACTGTAATGCATCAACAATTCTAATAACTTCGTCTACATTACGTCCAAGAGGTAAGTCGTTTACTAGTTGATGACGAACTACACCTTCTTTATCAATTAAAAACAATCCGCGGTAAGCAATAAGCTCGCCAGTGGCTTGTAGGTCGCCCTCTTCATCGTAAAAGTAATCGCCTGTTAAAACATCGTAGTTGGCAGATATTGTTTTGTTTGTATCGGCAACAAGTGGATATGTTACTCCTTTAATTCCACCATGGTTTTTATCCATTTGTAACCATCCCCAGTGACTTTGCTCTGTGTCTGTTGAAACACCAATAATTTCTACATTGCGTTTCTTAAAATCGTCTAATTTAGCTTGAAAAGCATGTAGTTCGGTAGGACAAACAAATGTAAAATCTTTTGGATAAAAGAATAAAACTACATATTTACCTTTAAATTGCTCCAAGGTAAAATCGTCTACAAATTTATTACCTTCTACAACTGCCGATGCCTTAAATTGTGGCGCTTTTCTTCCTACTAATACTCCCATTTTATATAATTTTTAAATGTTATTATTGTTCTTATTAATTACTTATGGAGAAACGCAATGTTGTGCAATTTGTTCAGATTAGTTGCAGAATTTTTATGTTTCGTAAAAATCTTGTAAAGGAAAAGTTGTTTAAGTTTTTATATGTGAGCTATTATTCTATTTTTGCGCCCCTACAATTATATAACTAATTATCTTTTTTGTGACTTATAAAACGCAACTTACCGAGATGCTTGGTATAGAGTATCCTGTTATTATGGCGCCAATGTTTTTGGTTAGCACTCCAAAAATGATTGTTGCTGCTTTAAATAGTGGTATTACTGCGGCTATGCCTGCAATGAATTACCGTACTGCAAACGAACTAGACGAAGCTTTAACATTTATTAAAAGCCAAACTAACAAGCCATTTGGTGTTAATATTATTGTAAACAAATCGAATATTCGCTATAAAGATCAGCTTGATGTTTGCATAAAAAACAAGGTTGCTTTTATTATTACCTCACTTGGAAATCCTAAAGAGGTTATAGCAAGAGGAAAAGAGGCTGGCGTGAAAGTTTTTTGCGATGTAACAGATCTTAATTTTGCACAAAAAGTAGAGCAGTTAGGTGCCGATGCAATTATTGCTGTTAGTTCGCACGCTGGTGGCCATGCTGGTCAATTTAGTCCTAAGGAACTTATAACAACTATTAAAGAGCATTGTAAAATACCTGTTATTTCGGCTGGTGGTGTTGTTACAAATGATCAGTTTCAAGATAAATTAAACTATGGAGCCGACGGTGTTACTGTTGGAACAGCTTTTATTGCCAGTAACGAGTGCGATGTTTGTCAAGAATACAAGGATGCCATTGTTAAGTATAAGGCTAAAGATATTGTGTCAACCGAAAAATTATCGGGGTCGAAACTTACTGTTATTAATACTCCTTATGTTCAGAAAATAGGTACCGAGGCAAATGTGCTTGAGAAGTTTCTTAACCGCAATAAACGATTAAGAAAATATGTTAAAATGTTGATGGTTATTAATAGCATGAAAAAACTTCAAAAGGCTGCTTTTAGTACTACTTATCAAACTGTTTGGTGCGCAGGCCCTTCAATTGAAGATATTAACGAGATACGTTCGGTTAACGATATTGTTGAGCGTATTGTGAAAAAATGAAATAAGTAGAGGTGCACGGCCGTTTCAGTAGAGGTGCACGGCCGTTTCAGTAGAGCTGCACGGCCGTGCAGCTCTACTGAAATATCACATCAAAATTATTCTTATTATAAATTTGACGTTTCCTGTTTTTATTAAAGTTCTTGTTTACTAGGCTTCGCGATGGGTCGAATTCAACAAAGGTTATTCTTGCCAAATCGGCCATGGTATAAATTAAATCATCCGACATATATTTTCGTTCGGGATAGAATACTAAGTTTTTGGTTGCTTCTTTTTGTTTATCCGACTGCCATAAAATAAAAGGTATCTGATACATTGGCTTTGTGCCTTTTGTTTCGGTATGATAGGCTGTGTTAGTTGTTTGATAAACATCTTCGCCATGATCGGACAAATACATTACAAACGAATTACAGTTTTGCTTTTTTATCTTATCTATTACTTCACTTACAATATAGTCGGTGTATAAAATTGAGTTATCGTACTGATTAATGGTTGAATAAGCGGCCGTATTTTTGAATTGTGTTTGTGGTATTGTAATAAATTTCTGATAGCTTTTAGGAAACCTCTGCGAATAATCGGCATGGCTACCAAGTAGGTGTACAATAATAAGTTTTTTGTCGGCCGTTTCGTCTAAACACTTTTGTAAGGGGATAAATAGTTGCTCGTCGAAAGGGGTTTGGTAACTATTGTGAGCTGTGTTTATAAAGAATCGTTTGTCGGAGCTTTTAGATAAAGCGGTAACAAATGTGTCGTAAAAGCCTGCTGGTCGTTGGTTCGATATCCAGTAAGTTTTAAAGCCTGCACGATTAAATAACTGAATTACCGATCCGTCGAATTGTTTTTTCGGATTCTCGTAATTAGCTACTGTTAAAACTTTTTCTAGAGCAGTAATTGTATGGGTGTGAGGTGTAATTACATTATTGTAAACAACTAAATTGTCTTCAAGCTTTTTAAGTAAAGGGGTGGTTTGGCGATAATAATTATAAAGCCCCATGTGTGTTTTTGTTGCCGATTCGCCTATTACAAGTACATATACCTGTTTATTGTTTATTTTGCTTGTTACCTTACTAAACTTGCCTCCGTTTTTACTAAACTCAAACTGATTATACTTAGCAATCTCTATTTTGTATTCGCTGTAGGCCTTAAAAATTGTGTATGGCAGCGAGTTCTCGCGTAATTTATACACATAGTACGACATCGATATAATTACCAATATGTAAACAACTTTTATCCATTTATTAAGCCAATAGTTTTTGTTTGTTACTATGTGATATACACAAAATATATACATAACAGCCATAGACACCAGCATTATAATAAGATTCCTGTCGAAGTACATCTGAAGAAATTCCTTTACTTCGGCGGGGTTTGTATCGAATATTATAAATAAAGTTGAGGCCGTTAAAGTTCCTTTGTACAGATAAATATGTCCAACCTCGATAAATGTTATTGCATAAATAAAGAGTAGCATAATTATGGTTACAGCAGCACGTAATTTACCTGGTTTAAATAATAGGCAAAAGGCAAATAGTATGGTGGCTATTAAAATGTCGGAATATAGTTTTTCGGGTATAAATATCTCTGTAATTAAATAATTTAATATCGACGAGAATGCGGCCGGAAACAAAAAGCCTATATATATTAATAGTTTCTTTATCATTACTTAACGATGAAATATTTGAGAGTTTTAATAAACAGTATTTGTTATAAATAGTTGTCTATTCTGATAGTTCAAAAGTAATACTTTTACAGAGATACTTATTGTTAATAATAAAATAAAAATTAGCGCTGCTATGCTATAAGTATTTTGTTTTAATAGAACTTTAATATGTTAGTGCCATTAATATTTAACCCAAAATATAATTTAAAGGCTTAATATTATCTCTATTAATGGCGCAAATTATAATGTTATATCGGATGCTATGTTCTTTTTGCCTTAAATTTAAATTTACGAGTTATTGCTATCGGCATTGATGAGCAAAATAAAATTTACGAGCTAATGCTATCGGCAATAAGGTGTAAAATAAAATTTACGAGCTAATGCTATCGGCAATGATGTCAAAATTGAAATTTACGAGTTAATGCCATCGGCAATAAGGTGTAAAATAAATTTTATGGTGCAATGCTATCGGCAATAAGGTGTAAAATTTATTTTTTGCAGTTTTTCCGATAGCATTAACGAGTAAAAATAATTTTTTGAAGAAATGCCGATGGCATTGAGTTGTGGCTTGAGTTTTAGTCTTTAGTCGTTAGAGTGGTGAAATAGTGATATTGTAATATTGGGTTTAGGCATTTACATCATACTTCATATTTCTTAAATCATACTTCTTACATCACTTAATATAATCAATCCAGAAATCGGGTTTTTCGGGGCGGAAGTTTGGTGTATTAATGTTGCTTCTTGTTCCAAAACTAGCTGTATAATCATTGTATTGGTATGGGCGAGGGTAGTATGCAAACTGAATCTGAATAGTTTTAAATAATAAATTACTGTTATGAATTCGTATACCCAAACCTAGGGCATTATAATAATTATTTTTGCCACTGGTGCTATTAGATAAAATATTATCGAAAAACATATAAACCACAGGACGAAAACCATAGTAGTAAATAGGAGTGAACCAAACAGACTCAAATTGTGCCGATAGAGTGTTTTTCGAATCGAAAATAACACCCGATAATCCTGTAAGTTCGTTGTTCGAAAATTGAATATAATCGTCGGGCATCATGTTTTTTGTATGCTGATAGTTTACTGTAACAAATTGGCGAAACCTACTTCTATTATGCTTTAGTAATGGCGAAATGTAATTAGCCTTAGCAATAATTGTGCTTTGTTGTAAATCGCCTTCGTAAAAAAATGATGCTCCCTTAATAAGACCGTAAAAGTATCCTCTTGTTTGCGAATAATTGGCAAAACTAAATTGCCCCGACAAGTAATTTCTGTATCTATCTTCCGACCATTCAATTCCGCCAGTAATATTTGCCTTATACCCTGTGGTAAAATCTTCGGTTTTTCCGTAGGTGTAAATCATACTTGTTTTGTAATACTTTTCTTTACCAACTATGGCCGACATAATAAAATTTTGTCGACTAATGTAATCGGTTCTGTTTACCATGTTGCTAGGCAAAGTTTTTTTATAGTATATGTTGCGATATCGGGTAGACAAAACAAATTTCGGAACATCAGTAATCCTAACCTTACCAAAGGTTCTACCAATCCATATATCTGTATCGAGATAATCGAAATAGGCCTTGGTAATAGTATCGCTCTTTAAAATAACATCCTTATAAATTTCGTTTTTCGAACACGATATAGATCCGTAGTTTTTGAAAATGTTAAAAATTGATGGTCGCTGAATTTCAACCTTATAAATCATCGAGTAAAAAGCCTGATGTAAGGTAGTTTCCATAGATAGGAATTTGCCAAAAGGGTTATTCTCTTTGTATTTAAATGCGTATCCAAGCTTGTAATCGCCATTTTTTTCGAGTATTCCCGATGCCGAAAGTTCTCTACCCGATCCAAAAATATTCTTGTCGCCCAATGTAAGGTCCGAATATTTAGGCGATATCTCTATCTCGGCAAACTTACTCCATGGCGATTTAGTTGCAAGCAAAACATCAACAGTGGTAGAATCAATATCTTCTATATAAAACTCTGCCTCCGAAATAAACGATTGACCCCTAATAATGTGTTCGTTAATAGAAAGTATGTCGGGGTTTAGTTTGTCGCCACTTTTTATTAATAAAAATCTACTTAGTACTCTGTCTGATGATTGATTGTTTGTGTTTTTAATAATGTAAAGAATAACTCTCTCTAAAGCCCCATTGGTAATACTATCGGGAATAGACGAAATATTAATAGTTTTAATGGCTCTAATAGTTTTGCCTTCAAATTTTTTGAAATCGTTTGCCGATTCTTTAGTAGGGTCGTCGTCAAACTTAGTATTAATATTATTATATAAAATAGCATTAGAAAGCATGCGTGTTGCCCACGATTTTTCGGCCTGAATGCGCAATTTGTTGTACATCTGTAGGCTATTCTCGTATTTTATCTGATCCATTATATGATACTCTTTATTAGATGGAATAAGTAAAGTAGTATCGTTTTTAGGAGTAATAATGGTGTCGTTAAAAAGCATGCACATACCTTGGCGTAGCAATACCGAGTCTCTTTTTTCGGCCAAAGCAGCAGTGCTTACTATTGTAAATAAAAGCGTTAGTATAATTCTATAATGTTTGCTTAATATTATCATTAGCCTTTTTTGTTCGGTGTAAGTTATTAACCATAGCCCAATAAAGCAAAGTCAAAGAAAGATGATTTTCTTTATATAAAAAGCAATTCGCACAATTTTTTGTAGAGCGTATTTATCATTTTTTTGAAGCATTATAGCAAAAAACATACCACCTGTATTTTATGAAAATTATAAATATCATTTGTTAATAATATTAACATGTTTAATAACTTTTATAAAAAGTGTGGAAATAGTGATTAACAGGGTATACGTTTATTTAAATGTTTAATTGTAACCACTACTTTTGCAAAAAAAATAATATTTAAATAAAGAATAGATAATGCATACATGGAAAAAATTGACAAAGCAAGAGATTAACAATCGTGTTTTTGAAGCTTTGTCAAACAATGTAAACTATAATTCGGAGACAATATTAGGTGTTCCAGGTACAAATCTTGACGATAAGGTATTTTATAGCGATGCCGAATTTCTTAAAGAGGCTCCTTTTTTGTCTACTATGATTCATAACCCAAATCATATAGGCTGTCATACATTAGGTAGCTCCGAAAGTTTCTTTCATGGAACACACACCATAGAGCGCGAGCTAGTAGAGATTTGCGCTTCCGATATTCTTAAAGCCACACCAAACAGTTGCGATGGTTATGTTGCTTCTGGCGGAACAGAAGCCAATTTACAAGCAATATGGATATATCGTAACTATTTTATGCAGCAACATGGTGCCACAAACAGCGAGATTGTTATTTTGTGTAGTACCGACAGCCATTATTCAATGGATAAAGGTGGAAACATGTTTTGTGTTGATGTGCAAAAAGTAGATGTTGATTTTGAGAGTCGCGAAATAACAGACGATTCTGTTACTGCTGCCGTAGAAACAGCAAAATTAAATGGCAAAAAGTATTTTATAGTTATTGCCAATATGATGACCACCATGTTTGGCTCGGTTGATTCTGTCGATACTTATGTAAATGTGCTTAAAAAATCAAATTGTGAATATAAAATTCATGTTGATGGTGCTTTTGGTGGTTTTTATTTCCCTTTTACAATAGAGTCTCAACCTGTTTTAGATTTACGTAATGCCGAAATTTCGTCGTTTACTTTAGATGCCCATAAAATGGCACAAGCACCCTACGGAACAGGAATTTTTATAATTCGTAAAGGCTTTATACAATATGCAAATACCGAGCAAGCTAGTTATGTAGAGGGCGAGGATTATACACTTATTGGATCGCGATCGGGAGCAAATGCAATTGCTGTTTGGATGATATTAATGACTCACGGACCATTTGGTTGGCAAGAGAAAATATTTATCCTACAAAAGCGTACCGATTGGATGTGTAACGAGCTAAATAAACTGGGAATAGATTATTATCGTCATCCACAATCAAATATTATTACAATGAAGGCAAATCAAATTTCTCACGAAATAGCAAAAGAATTTTGGTTAGTTCCCGATAATCACGATAATCCATCGTGGTTTAAAATAGTTGTAATGGATCATGTTACCATCGATAAGTTATCGTTGTTGGTAGATAAAATAAAAGGATAGAAAAATAAAAAGAGACGTATTTTATAGTACGTCTCTTTTTATTATTTATAAGTAGTAGTTATTACTTAGTAATAATTTTTTTAGCGTTTATCTCTACTTTAAGAATGAATAGGTAATTACCATCGTCAAGTAAAAGGAATTGATAGTTAAGAGGCTCACCAATTTTGCGTTTAATATCAATAAGGCCTAAACCAGCACCACCTTTAGCAGAGATAGATCCCTCTTTCATCTGTTTTTTATACATTACTTTAAGTTCTTCTTTAGAAGCCGAGTTAACCTCTTTAATGGCATTCTCTAATTGCTCAACGTTATTTGCAGCAACTTTATTGGTAGTAATAATATAATATGTTTGTTCTTTCTTACCGATAACAAAAAGACCGTTTCCGTTTTTGTTGTTTGTTATTACATCGGAGTGTTTGTTCATATTTTGTAGAGTCTCAACCATAACATGGTAAACTTTACGCTGAACAGATTTCTCTTCACTTTTAATCTCCATGTCTGTTTCGGCCATGGCAGTAAACATTTTTGTAATGTCGTGACGGAATTCTCCAAGATAAACAAGCGAGAATCCATTTGTTGTCATCTCTTCGTAAAGAGTAGATATTGATTTAACGAAATTGAATGATATCTGCATAAATTTGTTGTTTTTCGGTTTAGAGCCTAAAAGTGTCGAAAAAAAACGCAAAAAAAAAGAGACCGAAGCCTCTTTTTTAATAAGTATGTGAAAAATATTACAATCCTAAGTTTTTAGCACCTTGATTGAATCGAATATCTCTAGGTATACCCGAATTATTTACTCTATCAAGATCGCTCTGAAGCTCAGGAGTAATATTAGCATATTTAGCTAGCATCTCTTTAGCACCTTCAATATCGCCATTACCTTGCATTTCAAGAGTGATTTTTGTTAAATCAGCAATTGCTTGCTCCATTTTCTCTTTGTTAACAGTGTAAGTACCATTTTCTGCATTTCTTGTGAAAGCACCAACTTCTGCAAAATAGTTAAAGCGAATCATGTTTGCTTTACCATGAGCACTAGAAGCACCAAAACGAATAGAACGGAATAAACCAGCCATAAAAGTAACGTAGTTGTCCATAATATCTTTGTCTTTTAGCTCGCCCATGTTAGCAAGTTCTTTTACAATAAATACACCCATAAGATCAGCCTTATTCTCTTCAATTGAGCTATAAGTGTTTTGTAAAGCTTTACGAACAGCAGTACCATCAGTAATAGTATTTTTGATACCTAATCCATGACCCACTTCGTGGAACATTGTATTTTCGAAGAAAGCATCGAATTTAATGTGACCGCGCTGAGTTTCATCTAATAAAAGATTAGCAATAGGAACTA
>Ga0193951_1001409_pt1 | contig 10698 bp, 10 predicted proteins | sample BB_2_MG_FD_140370 | JGI IMG/M metagenome (GOLD analysis project Ga0193951, IMG submission 140370) | Microbial mat bacterial communities from the Broadkill River, Lewes, Delaware, United States - BB_2_MG | ecosystem: Environmental > Aquatic > Freshwater > River > Microbial mats | place: USA... | reverse complement strand
TGCGTGATGCCATCCAAAAGCATGGTATATCAGATGATGCCTTTGAAAATCTTTGCCGATTTGGAGGATTGGAAATAGCAACTATTGCTGGTGGTATGCTTCAAGCTGCGGTAAATAAAATGGCCATTTTGGTTGATGGATATATTACTACTTCGGCTGCCTTAGCTGCTTATATGATGAATCCAATTGTAGGGCAATACTTTATCTTCTCGCATCAGTCAAATGAGCAAGCTCACATTAAAATGATTGACTTTATGAAAGGCAAAGCATTAGTAAATCTTGATTTACGTCTTGGCGAAGGTACAGGTGCAGCAATTATTTATCCTCTTCTACAAGGAGCGGTAGCCATGATTAATAAAATGACATCCTTTGAAGAGGGAAAAGTATATAATACATTTTTGAATAATGCGTGTGCCTTGTAGCTGTTTAATAGTCTGTAGTTGTTATTTTTGGGTTTGTGGTTTATAGGCACAAACATGCAATATATATTAATTACCAAACCAGATGATTTAGGTAATTAAATATAAATTACAGATGCTTTATCACTAAGTAAAAAGCTATAATAACTAAAGAGTATAAGACTATTTGTCAGGATCGATACCTTCTTTAACCCATTTAACAGCAAGCTCAATTGGGTTTGGATAGGTTTTTATGTCAAGATATCGTTCTGTAGCATAAATGCCCGATTCTTTTGCAAGGCGTTTAAACTGCATACTGATAATAGGGTTTGCAACAATAACAGCAGATCGCTGCATACCTTTTTGTTTGTAAAGATCCTGACCAGAAACCATTATTGATTGTGCATTATACTCAAGAGGAACTAGGTCGGTCATTACTACAATTACACCAAATGAAGGGGATTTTTCATCAGTCAGAATGCGCTGCGACTCATTATGCCATTTTTGCATTTCTGCTGAATTAATCGACCCTGAAAAAGTGATGATGTAACCTGATGTGCGTCTTTCTATTTTATACATAATTAAAAGTATTTAACAACGTGTTTTTGATTTAGCGGGTAAATATATAAATATCAATTTAATAAATGTTAAAGTCAAATTTTTTTTTTATGAATGTTTTTTAAAAGTGGTATTTATTTGAATATAAAGTAAATTAATAATTTAACAGCAAGAGGTTTTAAAGGGATATCAGCTTTTTGTGTGCTTTTTTGTTTTTTAATATAACTATAGCTTGCCTATAGAAAGAATAGAGCTAATTACTGGAAAATAAAGTCTAAAATATGAAGTCTTCATTTATAATTGCCGCTCCATATAGCGGGTCTGGAAAAACAACTATTACAATAGGTATTATTAGGGCTTTGCACAACAGAGGTCTCAAAGTTCAGCCTTTCAAGTGTGGCCCCGATTATCTTGATCCTTTTCATCATGAAGTTGCTGCCAATAGATACTCGTATAATTTAGATGTTTTTATGAGCAGCGAGGAACATGTTAGAGAGGTGTTTATGAGTGAATCGCTCTCTGCCAATGTTTCGGTTGTTGAGGGAGCAATGGGAATGTTTGATGGGGCGGATTCAAGTATTGGTTCGGCGGCTCATTTGGCTAAAGTACTCAACATACCTGTTGTTTTGGTTGTCGATGCTAGAGCAATGGCATATTCGGCGGCACCTCTTCTTTTTGGCTTTAAGAATTTTGATAAGGATATTCGAATAGCTGGTGTTATATTCAATTTTGTAAAGACAGAATCGCATTACAGCTTTTTAAAGCAGGCTGCCGAAGATGTAGGTATAACCTCTTTGGGCTATTTGCCTCCTAATTCAGATATTAAGATAGAGTCGCGTTATTTAGGGCTAAAAATTGACGACAAAGAACTATACGAGCATATTGTTGATGAGGCTTCAAAGCATATTGAAACACATATTAATCTAGATCTTCTTTTGCAATCAACTCAAACAAGCCAAATTGCTCTGCCTAGTCAAGCACCTCTAAATGATAAGAAGATAAAAATTGCAATTGCTCGCGATGAAGCTTTTAACTTCTTTTATCGCGAAAATATAAAACAGTTTGAGCGTGTTGGACAAATAATATATTTTAGTCCTTTGTCTGACCAAGAGTTACCTGATGTTGATTTTGTCTACTTTGCTGGTGGTTACCCAGAACTTTATCTGGATAAACTTTCTGCAAACTTATCGATGAAAAAGTCAATTAAAGATTATGTAGAGGCAGGAGGTAAGCTTCTTGCCGAATGTGGAGGAATGATGTATTTAGGCAGCAAGATTATAGATAATAATGGAAAAGGATATGATATGGCTGGTGTGTTTAATTATTCTACTTCGTTGCAGAATTCTAAACTTTCGTTAGGTTACCGAACCGTGAATTATAATGGTAATACTATCAAAGGGCACGAGTTTCATTATTCTAAATATTCATGTTCTGATGATAATAAAACTACTGCTAATGTTACAAATGCAAAAGGTATAGTGATTGATAGTCCAGTGTTTAGACTTAAAAATGCTGTTGCATCATACATTCATTTTTATTGGGGCGAGGTTGATATTTTTCAGGTTTTTAGTATTTAGTTATCATAACATAGTTATTTGTTAGTAAAGTTTGGGGTATGAAGTAGTGATTTAGTAACATAGTGATATTGAAATTTTGGCATTCACATATCACATCTTACTTCATACCTCATAAACCTTGTATAATTTGTATAACTAATATCAATTATATACTTTTGCCAACTTTCAAAGTTATCAACCAATATTAACGCATACATGATTAGTCTATTCTTTATAAATACTGTTTGATTTTTTTTATACTCAGATCATAAGCTGAATAGATATACTTATATTACCTTTGTGTTAATTATCAATATTTTATCATTAATAATATTTTCTTAAAATGCTTTACTTAAAGCAATTTAATTGGTCGTTAATTTTATATCTTCTTGGACACATATTAGTTTTTGAAGGTGTCTTTATGCTTTTAGCTTTCTTTGTATCGTTATTTTATGGAGAGCGCGATATTGTTGGGTTTGAAGAAGCTATAGCAATTACTTTTGGAGTGGGAATAGCATTAAGCATTGCATTTAAAAATTCTAAATATAAGCGAATAGGAAAAAAGGATAGTTTTATTATTGTAACAATTACTTGGATTGCAATATCTTTTTTTGGGTCGCTTCCTTTTTATTTAAGTAACACTATACCTAGCTTTACTAATGCTTTTTTTGAATCTATATCTGGATTTACAACAACAGGATCGTCAATATTAACCGATATTGAGTCGCTTCCTCATGGCATTTTGTTTTGGCGTAGCTTAACTCACTGGGTTGGAGGAATGGGAATTATAGTATTGGTGGTTGCCATTATTCCTTTTCTTAAAATTGGAGGTATGCACCTTTTTAATGCCGAGTCGTCAATGTCGATAGAAGAGAAATTTAGACCTCGTATTTTCGAGGTAGCAAAGCGTTTATGGTATATATATATTGGAATAACTCTTTTAGAGGTGGTTTTTCTGTGTTTGGGAGGAATGAATTTGTTTGAAAGCGTTTGTCACTCGTTTGGTACTATTGCCACTGGTGGTTTCTCTCCAAAGAACGATAGTATTGCAAGCTATAGCCCATATATTCAATATGTAATTGCCTTCTTTATGTTGGTCTCGGGTATTAATTTTGCTTTGCACTATTTAATTATTTCCGGAAGAATAAAGAAAGCGTTTGCTAATGAAGAGTTGAAGCTTTATCTGAAAATAATATTTTTTGTAACAGTAATTATTGCTATAAAACTATTTACAGAAAATATTTATGGTGTCGAAGAGTCGTTCCGTCTTGCATTTTTTCAGGTTGTATCTATAATAACAGCTACAGGTTTTGCAACTGCCGATTATCTGCAATGGCCAACAATAACCTATGTTTTAATATTTATTTTGATGTTTGTTGGTGCTTGTGCAGGATCAACAGGAGGAGGAATAAAAGTTATTCGTCACTTAATGTTTGTGAAACATATAAAGCGTCGTTTTTTCGAAATGTCGCATTCAAATGCATATTGCCCTATTCGATATGGCAAGACTGTTGTTTCTACCGAGGCTAGTGGTTCGGCATTTAATTTTATTATGGTTTATATTATCTGTTTCCTTTTAGGCTCGTTGTTGTTAATAGGATTAGGAAACGATATTGGTACTTCAATGGGTGGTGTAATAACCTCAATGGGAGGTATTGGTCCGGGCTTTGGAACCGTTGGACCAGCTTCGAATTTTGCCCATCTTTCGGTAGCATCAAAGTGGATTCTTACCTTCTTTATGGTTTTAGGACGTCTGGAAATATTTACACTGCTAGTGCTTTTTACTCCTGCTTTTTGGAAAAGATAATATTTTAGGTTTTTATCTCTACGTTATTAGTGTAAAGTAGAGATTTTAAACTACTATTTTGGATTGTTGTTATATTGATGTGCTATTAAATAATTTATCAAACTTCTTAGGTAACGGCACACTAACCGATACAATTTCGTTTGTAAAAGGATGGACAAATTTTAGTGAAAAAGCGTGCAAATAGAGCCCTTTACCTTTTACTATTTCGCCTTGGTTGCCATATAATAGGTCTCCAAGAATAGGATTCCCCATTTCCGACATATGTTTTCGTAACTGATGACGGCGTCCTGTATGAGGAGTTAGTTGAACAAGATTAAGAAATTGATATTTTGGCGATTTAACGCTATTAATAACTTTATAAAGCGATTTTGCCGATTTGTCATCTATGTTGGATTCTATCACACCACTTTCGGGCATTGATTTAATTGTTACAGCAAAGTATGTCTTCTCTATTTCTCTCTCTTCAAATAACTTGTTTAGAGCTAAAACAGCCTCGCGAGTTTTTCCTATCAGAATAGCTCCACTTGTTGGATAGTCGAGTCTGTGAATAGGCTCGGGGCGGAGTAAGGCTGTTGGTTTATTGCTTAACTTAATGTTTTTTGGTAGAGCATTTTCCAGAGTCCATTTTTTATTTCCGCTAACAACAATACCTGCTGGTTTATTAATAATTGCCAGATAATCGTCTTCGAAAACAACTTCAAGTTTTATATCTATTCTAGGTTTTTGGTTTTGCACAGAGGAATTTTGATAGAGTTCAATAACTTCGCCTCCTTTTATATAATCGCCAGTGAATCCTATTGAACCATTAACTTTAACTAAACCTCCCTTAATGGCTTTTTTCATTCCTTGATGCGAAGTAATAGTTTTAAAAATACCTGGTACAAAATCTGATAAACGAACCTGTTTTTCGAGTTTAGGAACTGTGTACGATTCAATCTTCTCAATTTTATTTCTTTCGGAATCCATAATTATAATGTTTTAGCCATAAATAGATGACCGCATTGAGTGTTTTTTAGTTTAGCTATGTTTGGGATGTGTCCCACAGTTTCGAAGCCATGTTTCATTAGAAGCGATTTGCTTCGTGTGTTTATATCTAGCAGAATAGCTAAAAGAGTTTCGAATTTTTTTTCTTTAGCTTTAGTAATGGCATCTTCTAGAATAATATTACCAATACCTCTGCCTCGGTATTTATTGTTAATGTAAAATGAAATTTCGGCAACCGATTGAAAAGCCTCTCTACCATTTCGCCAAGGCGAGAAGTAGAAGTAGCCAACAATTATGTTATCTATTGTGAGTACATAAATACCGTACTGAGAAGTGTTGTAAGAGTTAAACCAGTTTTCTTTTTGGTTAACAGTGAAGGTGGTTAAGTCGGCTGTGAAGCCTCCTTCTGTAATTGCTTGGTTGTATATATCTACAATTGCATTTAAGTCGGTAATTTGTGCTATTCGTATTTCGGTGCTTGTTAGTTTCTTGGTCATCTTGTAAAGATAATGGATTTATTAAAAAGGTATAAAACAACATAACCGAAGGTTTGTCCTTCGGCTATGAAATATATATATCTTGATTTTACCAACTTCCGCCAGCGCCACCTCCGCCGAAGCCACCTCCGCCGAAGCCACCAAATCCGCCGCCACCGCCGCCGAATCCTCCAAAACCACCAAAGTCGCCTGAGCCACTTCTAAAGTTATTGTATGATCCTGAATGACGATTTGCTGATCCAAAAAGTGCCATAGCTGCCCAAAAAGGCAAACTTGAACCTCCTATTGTTTGTTGCGAACCGCGTGCTTGTTTTCCTTTAAGTATAAAAACAACAAAGAATATTACAACTATAATAAACAATCCTGCTAAAGGGCTCGATTTACGAGATTGAGCCACATAAGCATCGGCAGTATATTCGCCTTTGGTAATCTCCATAATTGTTTTTGTGGCTGCGTTAATACCACCATAATAGTCGCCTTGTTTAAAGTATGGCAACATTTCGTTATTACCTATTTGATTGGCAATAGCGTCTGGCAAAACACCTTCAACACCGTAACCAGTACTAATGTAATAATGTCCTTTGGTTTGATCTTTAGGCTTAACAAGAATAACTACTCCGTTATCTTTCCCTTTTCGTCCAACACCCCACTTATGACCAAGAGTAACTGCAAATTCATTAGCGGTAAGTCCATTAAGCGATTTTACTGTTACTACTGTTATTTGTGTAGATGTTGAGTTATCGAAACCAACTAATTTTTGTTCTAAATCATTTTCCTCGGCAGGAGAAAGAATGTTGGCAAAGTCGTTAACTAAACGAGGAGGATTAGGTCTTTCGGGAATTTCTTGAGCCGAAAGACTTAAAGCCGATATTAATAATATGGCAATAGCCAATATTTTTTGTTTAATCATAATAGTATTTTTATTTTCCAAACGAAATATCGTCGGAAAGTTCGTTTACATCGTCGTCTTGATATGGAAAGTTATAGTTAAGTGCTTCTCCAGCCATAAGAATACCTTCTGATATACCTTGGGCAAATTTACCCATATTGAAATTTTCAAAGACAACATCTTTAATATCGTCCCAGAAGTTTTGAGGAGTAACGGCATTAATACCTGCATCGCCAAGAATAGCAAATTTTCTATCGTTAATTGCCATATAAAACAAAACACCATTACGAAGTTCTGTTTTATGCATATTTAGCTCTTTAAAAATATATGCTGCTCGGTCTAAAGCGTCGCCCTTGCATTTACTTTCTATATGAACTCTAATTTCACCTGAGGTATTAAGTTCGGCCTCTTGAATAGCACGAGTGATTTCAAGCTTGTCTTCGTTTGAGAAGAATTCTGATGGTTTCATATTCTTTATTTAGGTGTTAGAGACAAGGCCATGCCTTGTCTCTACAATTTTTTTTACTAAAACTCTACAACAGGTGCTTTTTCGGCTCCTTTATCAGCTTCAAAATAAGCTTTCTTTTCAAAACCAAACATTCCTGCAAAGATGTTTTTAGGGAATTTACGAATAACAGTATTGTAGTTTTTTGTTGCCTCGTTAAAACGCATACGTTCTGTTGCAATACGATTTTCTGTTCCTTCTAACTGAGCTTGAAGATCTCTAAAGTTTTCGTTTGCTTTAAGATCAGGATATCTCTCAACAACAACCATAAGTTTCGATAGTGCTGAACTTAATCCAGATTGAGCCGATTGAAATTGTTTTAAGCTTTCGGCATTAAGGTTGTCTGCATTAATATTAACCGAAGTAGCTTTTGCACGAGCTTCAATTACTCCTTCTAGAGTGCTTTTTTCGTGTGCTGCATATCCTTTAACAACATTAACTAAATTAGGAATTAAGTCGGCTCTACGTTGATAAACATTCTCAACTTGCGACCACTTTTCGGTAACACCCTCTTCAAGAGTAACCATGCTGTTGTAGCTTCCTTTAATCCACGAGTAGCTTATTATTATTACTAAAGCAACTATTCCAAGAATTACATAACTTTTTTTCATATCAATATAAAAATTTAAATGGTTTTCATCTTGTTATCAAATACCGTGCAATAAATATGCTGTGTCAAAGTGGCATATTAAATCATAAAATTACTAATTTACCTAACATTATAGATTACTAACTAATATTTTTGATCTGATGAAACGGTTTTTAATCTCATTGATGATTGTGTTTTGTCTGGTGAATCTGGCTAATTGTCAGTTGCGACAGTTGATGGAACAGCCAGATACAGTAATTGTAAAGGCTATGGTAATAACTAAACCTTTTGTAAATATAAAGGGTGAGGTTTATTTAAATATGCCTGAGCTATATCTTGTTGTAGATTCAGCGGCTTTTTATGTTAAGGGTTGCTATAGTTGTATTCCGAAACAAGATTTAATGGAGTATAAAGATTCTGTAATTACCGTAAAAATTGTTCTTAGGCGTGGTTTATGGGATACTAATTACCCTTATGTAAAAAGCAGAATTGGCAGTTATGTTAATGTGCTTAAGATATTCAGCGATTAAAGATATATTCTCTGTTTTTATATAATATAAAAGGCTAAGTGATTAAATTAACTTAGCCTTTCTTTAGTTTTGATTATTCAAAGTTTGGTATGAAATAAATTTTATTCTCCTTTAATGAGTTTTAAAATATTTACCATTGCAGGATTAGTGTTTTTGATGTTCCATACAATTTTAAGAGTAGTTCGCTGTGGAATATTCTTTAATTCAATAAATTTTATGTTAAGGTTGTAGCCTAATTTAAGTGATGTAGGTACTATTGAAACACCAAAATTATTTTCAACAAGACGAAAAATTGAACTTGCATTAACAGTATTGTGCGAAACTAAAGGCGAAAAACCGCTGTTGTCAAATATTTGCATCACCTTTTCGAAGTACGATTCGCTGTATGAGGCGTCGAACAAAATAAAAGGTTCGTTTTTAAGTTGTGATAAGTCTTTGAAATTTTCTTCGTTAAACCAATGCTCCTTAGGAAGAACTAACGAAAAGGTGTCCTCGAAAACAGGTTTCATTTCCAGTCCACGTGGAAGATGTTCCATTCTTACAAAACCAATATCTATTTCTTGATTAAGCAATGACTGAATTTGTTTATTGTTGTCCATCTCGTTTAGTTTAAATAAGATATTAGGATGAACTTTTCTGAATTCGAGCAGTAAATTAGGAATTACCATTTGCATTGCCGAGCCTACATATCCCAGATTTAAATGTCCTTCGGTACCTTCGTTAAGAAGTTTTGCATGGGCAACAATATCATCTAATTGCTTAAAATTATATGTAAGCTCTTTTTGAAGGTATTTACCAGCTTCTGTAAGTTCAACTTTTCGGTTGTGTCGTCTAAATAGTTTTACTCCAAGCTCGTCTTCCATCTGTTTTATCTGACGGCTTAACCCTGGTTGCGATATATAAAGTCGTTCAGCAGCTTTTCTAAAATGGAGATCTTCGGCTACTGCCAAAAAATATTTATAATGTCTTAGTTCTGTTTGATTACTCATGGTTATTAGTAGTGAGTGATGTTGATTCTCTTTAGTCTCAAATGTACAATTATGATTCTTATGTTCAAAAGGAAATTGATACAATTGATAACCTGAAGTTATTAAAAGTGTATATAATTAATCTTGATGGTTATTAGAGTAAGATGTACATTTGTATAAAAAATTAAAATCGATTAATATGACATTTCAAGAACAAATTATTCAGGGAATTCCACAAGAGTTACCTGCTCCAAAAACTTATGATTTAACAGCCAATCACGCTCCTAAGCGTAAAGAGATTTTATCAGCTGATGAGAAAAAGCTTGCTATTCGTAATGCTCTTAGATATTTTGATGCAAAAGATCATGCTGTTTTAGCTAAAGAATTTGCTGATGAATTAGAGACTTACGGACGTATTTACATGTACCGTCTTCGTCCTGATTACGATATGTATGCTCGTCCTGTTTCTGAGTATCCAGGAAAAAGTGAGCAAGCAAAGGCAATTATGTTGATGATTCAAAATAATCTTGACCCTGCTGTTGCTCAGCATCCACACGAGTTAATTACTTATGGAGGAAACGGAGCTGTTTTCTCTAACTGGGCTCAGTATCGTTTGTGTATGAAGTATCTTTCGGAAATGACCGACGATCAGACATTAGTTATGTATTCTGGTCATCCTATGGGTCTTTATCCTTCTCATAAAGATGCTCCACGTGTTGTTGTTACTAACGGAATGATGATTCCTAACTATAGTAAACCAGACGATTGGGAGAAATTTAATGCTCTTGGTGTTACACAATATGGTCAGATGACTGCTGGTTCGTATATGTATATCGGACCTCAAGGTATTGTTCATGGAACAACTATTACAGTTTTAAATGCCGGACGTAAAGTTTCTGGTGGAAAAACTGATCTTGCTGGAAAACTATTTGTTACTGCTGGATTAGGTGGAATGAGTGGAGCACAGCCAAAAGCCGCTAATATTGCTGGATGCATTTCGGTTACTGCCGAGGTTAATCCTAAAGCAACACATACACGTCACTCGCAAGGTTGGGTTGACGAAAAAATTGAATGTCTTGACGAACTTTGTGCTCGTGTGCGTAAGGCTAAAGAGAACAAAGAAGTTGTTTCTATTGCTTACCAAGGAAACATTGTTGATGTGTGGGAACGTTTCGACGAAGAGGGAATTTATATTGATTTAGGTTCTGACCAAACATCGTTGCATAATCCTTGGGCTGGTGGTTACTATCCTGTTGGACAGTCGTTCGAAGAGTCAAATAAAATGATGGCTGAACAGCCAGAGCTTTTCAAAGAGAAAGTTCAAGAGACTCTACGTCGTCATGCTGCAGCTATTAATAAGCACACTGCCAGAGGAACATATTTCTTCGATTATGGTAATGCTTTCCTTCTTGAGGCT
>Ga0193951_1001408_pt1 | contig 10705 bp, 9 predicted proteins | sample BB_2_MG_FD_140370 | JGI IMG/M metagenome (GOLD analysis project Ga0193951, IMG submission 140370) | Microbial mat bacterial communities from the Broadkill River, Lewes, Delaware, United States - BB_2_MG | ecosystem: Environmental > Aquatic > Freshwater > River > Microbial mats | place: USA... | reverse complement strand
TGGCAACTGGGCTTTATGATGCTGTACCACATTGATACGATTTGTTTCTAAGTCTGTCCTTTTGTTGGCTAAGTGTGTCGAACTCTTGTCTATGTTTGTCGGATATGTTTCTAAGTGTGTCGCATTTGTTTCTAAATCTGAGATTTTGCTACCATATCTGTCGGATTCAATTCTAACTGTGCCAAACTCTTGTCTAAGATTGTTAGATTAATGTCTAAGCGTGTCGGATGAGTGTCTATGTTTGAGAATTGGCTTCTAAGTGTGTCGGTGGTTTTTCGATGGAGGGTGTCCAAAAACTAGATTAAACTGTCATCCTGAGCGGAGTCGAAGGATTATTTCATTGAAAACACAACGTTTCGACTCCGCTCAACGTGACATTCTAATTTCTTTTAATTGTTTTTGGACACCATCTTTGATTGCTAGGATTAAGTAGCTGGTTGTTGTACTGCCCTTTTGGTTTGTCCCATGTTGGAAATAACTTTTGAGAAGGTGAATTGCTCTTTCTTTAATGGCTCGTATTGATAATAGGTAGATGCAATCTTGCAAATTCCTGATATTTCGGTATAGATTTCGTTAAAAGCAGTTACAGCTTCTTCGGAAATAGCTTTTGTTGACTCTTTTAGCGATTCTTGTGTTACGTTGCTGTCTAGTAATAACAAGGCGTAACTTATAACACGTTCGATTAGAGCAGGATTAGTACCTTTTGATACCATTGTTGTTTTAAGCTCTTCGGTCATGCTTGATTTGAATGAATAAAGAAGTTGAATAAGGGCTTCTTGACTGCCACTTTGTGCTTTGCGAAGTGACGTTGTAAAACCTAAATTAGTTAATACCTCTTTAGCTTGTGCACCAAAATCGACATCGATTTGAGTTTTAATGAACGAAAGATCGCGCATAGCAGGGATTTGAATAGATTTTAAATTAGCTGTAGCGTTACGCAGCTCTTTCTTTTTATCGATACCAAGATGAGTTTCGATAGCGTTGTCAATTTTTTCGGAAAGATCAGTAGCGTATTCTGCTGTCCAAGTAGAGCGAACCATTGATAGATCTGCAATGTTCTCGGTTAAACTTTGTGAGATAGTTTTAGAGGCTAAAAGCAAATCCACATCTTTTACTTTGTAAATTCTTGTTGCCATAATGTATGGTTTAAGTTATTATTAAAAATTGTTTTAACTGGGTATTAAAATTAACAATTGTTTTTTGTTATACAACTTATTGATAGATATTTTTTAATCTATATTATTTTTCCATAGCGATTTAAGAGGATTAAAGAAGCGTTGAAGAAGCTTAGTATCTTCTGTAATTATTTCGGCTGTACCCGTCATTTCCTGAGAAAACGTTAGTGTTTTGCCATAGTTTGAAATCAGTTTGTTTTACAGCACCTGTATGTACAGTTTGCTTTGAGGTGTATAATAGATCAGATATTTTACCTTTCGATAGAGTCTTTAAAACAGCAGGAGGATTCTCGGTTGTAAGGGTAATTCTTGATGCAATAACATCGGGGTATTTAAAGAACCTTTATCATAGTTTTCCATTTTATTATTTAAAAGTACGAACGCAGTCAGATGTTCCACATGCTGACTGGTTCGATAAAATCACTAATATTTGTAGTTTTTACAGCTTCAATCTGTTGCCGATGATCAATATTATCCTTACCAACAGCTATGTTACGGGCGATAGTAAAAGTCGGGCGTTGGCTCTAACAGAAGAGCAATATGATTTCCATAGTGTTTAGCTATCATGCGAAGACATGTTGCTCCGCAGTCCATGGCGTCGAGTTGTTTGTAGTGGGGAATATTTTTCAAAGTTGATTGATAGTTTCGTAATTTTTTATTGTTATTCCTTTTTTAATCAATTTTTGTGTAAAATCTATTAAAGAATCAGTATGATGTATATGAGGTTGCAAAGGTGATAATGGATTATCAATTTTATTCATTGGTATAGTGCCACAACCTCTAACTCTTGTGTCCATACCGATATGCTTATATATCCAAACATCATGAGATGTAACTCCAATATTTGCTTCAGTATTTTCTCCTATTAATAAACCAATATTGTGGAATTTTGCTATATCAAGAAGTTCAATTGTTGAAGAGTAACATCCTTTTCCTATTAAAAAATAAACATTGCCATTGAATTGCTTTTTAATTTTGTTTCTCCGCTTCTTGTCACCAATGATTTGAGAAATTGATATTTTTTCTATAGGCTTGGTTTTTGAGGCTAATAAAAAGTACTTCTTCGTATATTCATTAGCTTTACTTCTTGAAAAACCATATGATTTAATTAAACCATTTCGTATTTGAGCATAACTTTTTTTACTATCCATAGCTAAAAATGAAGGACTAAAAATTTTGTCATGGATAGCATAATCTCCCTTAATAATATTATCTAGAATTGTATAAATAACTTCAAGATGACCACCTGAATTATTCCTTAGGTCTATTATCAAATTTGAATAATTATCATTTTTAATTTTAGCAAGTGCTTTTCTTAATTTCTTTTTGGATATTGAATTATACCCTAATAATGCCAAAATAATATTCTTTTTCACGAAAGTATTAACTGTTAAAATTGCAGTTTCTTTATCCAGTCTATTATATTCAAAGGGGACGAAATCTTCCTTTTTTAATCTTTCCTTAAGATAAATATAATAGTCGTACCTTAGATATTCTCTAGTTGTTTCTTGAAGTATTTTATTTTTAATAGAGTCTGTTTTGCCATCTTTGTAACATATTGAATATGGGCTTTTAATTGCTAAATAAGAGAGTGTATTAGAAAATTCATCAATATTTTGATAAGAGCTAAATTCATAATTAAATTTTTCTTCGGTTGAGAATTTATAATCTAATAATGATTTGCTCTTTTGTATAATCTCTTTTATTGAAATCTCATTAATGCTAATTATTTCTGATTCTAAAGGAATCTTACTATTGTATAAATCTAATTTAAAAAATGCTTTACCTTTCTTAAAGTTCAAAATAAGAGGAAAAACGTTATCTTTTGGACTAAGGCATCCTGAAGTGGTTCTTAACACGCCCCTAATTTGTGTGTGATAATCGTCTAAATAGCATAACATTTCTTCTAAATGATAATAAAATTCTAAAGCAGTAATACTATCTTTTACAGAGTTAATTATAGATTCTTTCTTTATTATGATAAGAGAATCCATACTATTTGTATAGTATGGATAAACCTCCTTTGTTTTTTTGTAAATTTCGTTTACATCTCTTACGACGTCAAGTTTTGTAAAATATTTTTCTGTTTCGTTTCCGTATATATTCTCTGTTTTAGAAGTTTCAATCTTTATTTGACCTATTATAATAAAGCTGTTATACACTAGTATAGTTACAAGTAATGCTTTTTTCATTTTAATTTATTATAGTTTTTTTTTAATGGTTCGCAAAAATAAGTATTCAGAGTCTTCTTTTTTAATAACTGAATAGGCTCTATCAGCTTTGAATATAGAATCTCATCTATATAAACTTTCCTGTATCTGTTTGTTCTTGTTTTGATAGTTATAAATTCATTTTCAATACTTTGATATTTATTAAAATAAAAATCATTAATAATATGTGGCTTATTAATAGTTATAATTTTAAAGAATGTGAAAGCATAAAAGACAATGCATTGTTAACTGAATATTCTGTTTGTTCAGTGTTTTCAAATGTTAGCTTTTCTTAAAAAGATTGCGAATGTAGTTAACTAGCCAAGCATGAACAAAGTAGTTGAACTAAATTAGTTGTAACATGGTACAAATTTAGTTCAGCAGATTGGTTTGCAGAATATTAACAATTGCCTCATTTGAATGATGGATTTGGAGGCTAGCCTGAGTACTAAAGAGTATATAATAAAAAAGAAAAGAGCTGTTTCAATAAACAGCTCTTTATTATATCAATTAATGTAAGTACAAATAATATAATCTCACTTAAACATACGATAACAACATAGGATGAATCATATTCATATATTTATCCGCTCGCTTACATTTTTTAACTGCCTTAAAAAACTTGTGTTGTTCGGGGAACAAGAACGAGAAATAACTCCAAAAGGCTGTCATTTTTGCCATAATATGGGCATCACCCGACATTGATAAACTATAACGCTCAAGTACAATATTGTGTAAGTTTATTACCATCTGGCGTTTCTCTTCTTGTGTACGCTGAATACCTTTAATTTCTTCAGCCAAAAATGGATTCATTAAAATACCTCTACCAATCATAACCCCTTCGATATTTGGTGTTTTTTCAATTATATTGGTAAACATATCTTTTGTTAAAATATCGCCATTATAAAAAAGAGGTGCTTTTATTTTGTTTGCAATAGATGCAAAATATTCGAAATCGGCCTCACCATTGTATTGCTGTGTAGCTATGCGTGGGTGAATAATTACCTCTTCTAAGTTATGATTATTAAAAATATCTATAATCTGATTAAAGTTGTTAGTATCAGCAACACCTGTACGTGTCTTTACCGAAACAGCAAGCTCTTTTCGTTCAGTAGCTACTTTAAGAATATCCTCTATTGAATCAGGATTATCTAATAAAGCCGAGCCTCGTCCACGATTTACAACAGGACCAAATGGACATCCAAGATTAATATTTACAGTTGTATGTCCAAGCTCTTGCAACAGATCAAGCATTCTACTTGTCTCATCAGCATCTTTAACAAGAATTTGAGGAACAACATTTTGCATATCGTTATTTTCGGGTAACACTTCGCGCATTTTTCCCGAACGAATAGATCCATCTTTTTCAAAAACTATAAACGGAGTAAAATATTTGTCTACTCCTTTAAAAATCTGATGAAAAGCATTTCGGTAAACATTATCGGTAAACCCCTGGAGAGGTGCTAAATATATCTTTTTATCCATAAGTCAATTATTTATAATGGTGCAAAAGTATAAAAATTAAAGAGTAATTAATTTTCTACTTCTTAAAAATGAAAAATACGGCAAGAACCAAGAATATAAAACCTACAAAATGATTCCATCTAAAGGTCTCTTCTTTAAAAGCAATCAAAGTAAAGATCATAAAAACAAGAAGAGTTATTACTTCTTGAATAACTTTAAGCTCAATTAACGAAAAAGATCCTCCATTGCCTTTAAAACCAATTTTGTTTGCAGGAACCTGAAAACAATATTCAAACAATGCAATCCCCCAACTAATAAGCACTATAGATATCAATCCAAGTTTACTAAACCACTTCCACTCGGCAAACTTAAGGTGGCCATACCAAGCTAATGTCATAAATGTATTAGACAATATTAAAAGTCCAATTGTAAGAAAAGCCTTCATTATATTTTGCTGTTAAAAAAACGCACAAATGTAGATAATTGTTAGCCTTTTGGTGATAGTAAATAAAAAAAACCTTGCCAAAATAATTTTGGCAAGGTTTTTAATTTATTTCTAAAAACTATAATTAGAATTTCTCATCGTATTTTGTCCATAGGTCATCGCCTAGCTCCCAAGCTTTATCAACTACCTTATTACCCCATTTGTTTGAGTATATAGTTAAAAAATTTATAGCTTTCTTAGAACTCTTTTTCTGAAGCTCAACAGCTTGTTTCTCTATCTCATTCTGATTATCGAAAAGCTCTTTCTGCCAAGGACCCCAAACAGCATCAACATCTTTACGCATATCGCCCCAACGTTGCGAAGTTAAAGTACCAAGGCGATTAAAAGCCCACCAAGCCGATTTACTTGTATAACCATTTGGTCGTCCAGGAGTTTTATATGATTCTGGAACATCGCTAATTGATGCGTAAAAAGGAACGTATATTGATGTAGCCATATTATCCTGAGCCAACCACACTACACCTCCAACCTCGTTTGGAAGCCAGTCGCGACATTGAATAATTGTACCGTACATTGTGTACCAACGAGCAATTGTTCTTTCGCCAAGCTCATTCCATCCACCGTTTACTTTATGAAGAGTATTAGCATCGTAAGGCATGTGAGGAGTAGCAAGAGGCGAGATAACCATCTTACCATCTTTATCGGGAACAAGAAGATTTTTAGTCATATCAAATGGTGTTCCTTCGTAGTAATCCTGAAATACTCTAACCATATCTGCTAAAGTAACTTTATTGTCGGGCTTAACCGAGAATGGATAATTCTCATCATTAGGATCAAGCTTAAGCGATGGAGCAAGCAAATCGAACACACGCCATTCTCTTCTACGCGCTGCCATCGATTTGCGGCTATGAGGAGCATAGGCATAACAGAAACGGAATGTTTCACCTTCGTTCCACCATCCATTCTCTTTAGCAACCGAATAAACATTATCCGAGGCCATAAAGAAATCTTTATTATTTAAGTCTATCTCTTTAATTGTACTTGCATTTGCATTAACAGCAACATGATCATCTGGAACTCGCTGGGCAACCCACACTGCTCCTACCTTACCTTTTCCTGGTCCTACAATCTCTAAATGCCAAACCTCTTTTGGATCGGCAATAGTAAGCACTTCGCCAAAATCGTTCCAACCGTACTCTTTCAATAACTCGCCCGACATCTCTATTGCCTGACGCGCTGTAGTACAACGCTCAAGAATAAGCTTACACAAGCGCTGACAATCTATTAAACCAGCATCACTTTGAAGCTCTTCGCGACCGCCAAATGTACTCTCGCCCATACCCAATTGCTTTGTATTCATACATGGATAAGCAGTGTTAACATAACCAAAAGTTTCGGCTACCTCTGGTATCGATCCTATTGGTGTGTGCTTATATGTGGGCATCTTAAAATCGTTGCAAGCCTCGCGCTTGTACATGGTAACTGTCTCTCCTGCCTTATGCTTTTTTGCAGGGATAATATCCATCCACGAACGTGTGCGGTGGCTATCGTCGGTGTGGCTAGTCATTACAGAGCCATCAAACGAGGCCAAACGACCAACTGTAACTGAGGTGCATCCTTCTGGAACGCCTCCTGCCCAATCGCTTTTGTCTTGTGCCGTAGCAGCTGTAAAAGCCAGTGCCAAAGCAATAAATGTTGTAATTCGTCTCATAATTATGTTGTTAGTTATTTCATTTGCTTTTCGATTTGCTAAAATAGGATTTATAGGAAAACTATTCACCAAAATGAAAAAAACATTGTAGCTTTTTGTTGTGAAACAGATTTTTGAAGTGATAATTATTATTGCATTAGATTTAAGAGAAGTTAATAACATTTAACAATAGATATAGCAATCTGCTGCAAAACCAATAAGCGATAATATATGTATCTATACAATATTTATGTGTAACCAGCACAATCTGTAACAAAACAATACAACCCTAAATAGCTAAATAACTATTTTACTAAATAACTAATTACTACTTTTGCCACAAACAAAAGAATTATGGAATACCCATGGGGACACCAACGTAGGTTTAATGCCTACTCAAACTATTTTATAAAGACTTTTGGACAGCGCGTTCAAAAGGTATCAATAAATGCAGGCTTTACATGCCCTAACCGCGATGGAGTGGTTAGCAAAGGTGGATGTACATTCTGTAATAATCAATCGTTTAACCCTTCGTATTGCGATCCAAAGAAGAGCGTAACGCAACAAATAGAAGAAGGCATTGAGTTTCACCGTGTACGATATCGCAGAGCAACAAAATATTTGGCATACTTTCAAGCATTCTCAAACACATACGCTCCGCTTGAGAAGCTTAAAGAAATTTATCAGCCAGCATTAGATCATAAAGATGTTGTTGGTATTGTTGTTGGCACTCGCCCCGACTGTATAGACGACGAGAAACTAGACTTTTTTGCCCAAATAGCTAAAGAGAAATATCTGATAATAGAATATGGTGTTGAGTCGTGTAATGATGCTTCGCTAAAGGCTATTAACCGAGGACATAATTATCAGACATCGGTTGATGCAATACAGAAAACTCACGACAGAGGAATAAAAACGGGTGCTCACTTTATTTTTGGTCTGCCAGGAGAGAGTAAAGAAGAGATGATGGCTATGGCACCAATAATCTCGAAGCTGCCCATTGATAATATAAAATTTCATCAGCTACAGATTATTACCGACACAAAAATGGGCGAAGAGTATCTTGCTAATCCAGAAAAATTTACATTCTTCGAGCCTGAAGAGTATGTCGATTTTTTTATAGATTTTGCAGAGCAATTAAACCCCAATTTTGTTATTGAACGATTTGTTAACGAAGTACCAGCCCGCTTTAATCTACAAGAGAACTGGAAAATGCGTAACGACCAGCTACTAAATCTTTTCGAAAAGCGACTTGAGGAGAGAAATACTTGGCAAGGAAAACTTTATAAGGGAATATGAAATAAAAAGAGAACAACTAGCCTTTTAAGAATCAAAAAAAAGCAAAAAAATGAGAACCAGAAATCTATTTCTAGTAATACTATTTATGTTATCGGCCATTAGCTGTGTCAATAACCATGAAATCGAAAAAGAGCCTGCTTTTATAATAGAGAGTGGCGATTTGCTTTTTCAAGATCTGGATTGTGGTCCTTTGTGCGATGCCATAGAAGATGTTACACAAGGTGTCGATGGAGCTCGATTGTCGCATGTAGGGATAGCTTTTGTTGACCAGCAAAATCAAACTTTTGTAATTGAGGCTTATGGCAGCCAAGTAGTACAAACACCTATCGATATTTTTTTAAGCAGAACAAAAGACTCAAATGGAAATCCTAAGGTTATTGTAGGTAGAATAAAAGATCAATACAAAGATCTTATAAATCCTGCTTTACAATGCACAAAGTCGTTAATTGGCAAACCATACGACAATATTTTTAAAATTGACAGCAATAACTTTTACTGCTCTGAGCTTGTATTTTACTCGTATATGATGGCTAATAGTGGCAAACCTCTTTTTCTGTTATTACCTATGACTTTTAAAGATGTTAACTCGTCGCAGTTTAACGATGCTTGGGTAGAGTATTACAAAAACCTTAAACACGCTATTCCCGAGGGTGAACCAGGAATTAACCCTGGCGATATCTCACGTTCGCAATACGTACATATTGTGCATGCCTTTGGTTACCCCGATGGCTATTCGCCTGTCACCAAAAAAGAATAAATAATAATTGTAGAGACAAGGCATTGCCTTGTCTCTACTTATTTTTGGACTACCTTATACTATTTCGCATTGCTTTGTCTCTACTTATTTTGCTCCGCCTTATCTAGTCTGGCAATGGCTTTCAATAAACACAAATATTTTTCAAATAATAACAATCTATTACTCAACCATCCATTTCCTAAAAAAATATACTCCATATAATTAATAACCAAATAAAATAAATACGTACTTTTACTACTGTTCAATAAACAAACACATATAAAACCATGGCAAAGTCTCAAGACGCTAAAAAGTCAGTTAAAAAGGAGCCTCAAAAAACTCCAAAAGAGAAAAAAGAGGAAAAAAGATTAAAAAAAGAGAAGAAGTATTAAATTCTTTTCACAACAGAGTACATTCAACTGTGTATGAGTTTTAGCAAAATGGTCGCTCTCGATCGCTAAAATCATACACTGTTTTATTTTATATCAATCATAATTGTATCTTAGTATCCTCAAAAAAAAGCTAATATATATGCAAAAATTCCTTCAGATTGTGGTCGACGATCTATACAATCGTTTTGGACAAAATTTATATAAACAGTGTTTGATTTTCCCAAACAACCGAACCATACGTTTCTTCGAGAAAGAGCTTAAGAAAAAGAGCGTTAAAGCACCTATCCTCACTCCTTGCCTTACTACAATAAACAGGCTATTTGAAGATAATAGCGATATTATGCTTGCCGACGATACCGAGCTTATGCTAATTCTTTATAAACAGGCTACTAAAGAGAGTATCACCAGCGACTCTTTTGATAAATTTTTCTCGTGGGGTAATCTTTTACTTGGCGATTTTGACGACATTGACAAGTATCTTGCCGACGCCGAAAAACTCTTCGCAAACATATCGGATATTAAAGAAATTGAGTCACTTTTTCTGGACTATACCGACGAACAAATTGAGGTTATTAGACAGTTTTGGAAGAGTGTACCAAACAACAACGATAAAAAGTATCAGCAAGACTTTCTTAAATTTTGGACAAAATTAAATGTGCTCTACACCAATTTTAAAGAGACTCTTTTAGCCAGTAACAAAGGTTATCAGGGTATGATATATCGCGATGTTTACGATAGAATTGAGCAAAACAGCATATCGGTTCTTGGTAATTACGACAACTTTATCTTTATAGGATTAAATGCCTTAAATAAAATTGAAGAAGAGGTTCTACAATTAATACATAAACAGCAAAAAGCTCTATTTTATTGGGATTACGATAATTTATATGTAGATAAAGAGTACCACCAAGCAGGTTTCTTTATTAGACGAAACATGCAAAAATTTCCTAATGCAATTGATAACAAGCTACTATTTAATAATCTTAAGAATAAAACCATAAACACGGTAAACACCACCTCTAATCAGAACCAGATAGAGTATGTTGCTCAAGCAATAGCCACCGAGCGGTCGGAAAATGCAAAAAATGGAGATACCCATACTACAACTGCAATTATTTTGGGCGACGAAACGCTTGCCTTACCTCTTCTGTCAATGTGCAATCCAAAAGATATAAATGTATCAATTGGATACCCTATGGGACATTCGCAATGGAGCCGTATTGTTAACTCGTTGGGCGAGCTATATAAAAACAGCAAAATTGATAATGGTAAAAAGCTCTTCTATCAGAAAGAT
>Ga0193951_1001407_pt1 | contig 10714 bp, 6 predicted proteins | sample BB_2_MG_FD_140370 | JGI IMG/M metagenome (GOLD analysis project Ga0193951, IMG submission 140370) | Microbial mat bacterial communities from the Broadkill River, Lewes, Delaware, United States - BB_2_MG | ecosystem: Environmental > Aquatic > Freshwater > River > Microbial mats | place: USA... | reverse complement strand
TTTTCTATGGCTTTTTCTAAGTGATTGTATCTGTATGTTAACAGGTTCCTTGCAACTTCTTGGTCTTTGGTTGACATGTAAAAAGGAATACAATAAGCTTCTGTATCCCAATAGGTACTTCCTCCATATTTCTCTCCTGTAAATCCTTTTGGTCCAATATTTAAAGTGGCATCTGTACCAGAATACGTTTGATTAAGATGGAAAATATTAAAACGAATACCTTGTTGTGCTTTTACATCGCCTTCTATGGTAATGTCTGCCATATCCCATATTTTAGCCCAAGCCTGCTTTTGGTTTTCTAACAGTTCCGCAAAACCAGCAGTTGTTGCTTTACTTAACGTAGATTTTGCCGCTGAAATTAATTCGTTTTTATCATGATTACGGTCTACTGTGTAACCACCAAATTTATGAATGGCATAGGTTTCACCTTGCTTTACATTATAAGCATAACTGAAGGATGCTAAATTTGAATCTGTCGAAAAGGTTGGTTCTGTCACCACTGACTTTCCGTCTATATAAACTTGCGATTCCATGAAAGTACAGGTATAAAAATCTGTTTTCATAGTTTTTGCCTGAATGAATGCTTGATTATTCTCGTGACTCACATTTAGTGTGTCCCAAAACTTATCATCCCAATTGGTGTCTTCATTGGTAATACCAGAATCTAAATACGGCTGAAATGTAATTTCTGCATCAGAATTAAGTGGTGTAATTTTGAAATCAATAGCACCAACTTCATCTAAATCTAAACTTAGAAATCTTGTGGTTTTTACTTCAACCTCGATATCATTTTGAAGCGTTGCCACAAAACTACGAGACAACCAACCTTCTTGCATGTTGAGTTCTCTTCTAAAGTTTTTTACCTCTTTACACGCAAATAAATCAAGTTGCTCATTGTTAACAGTAACGTTAATACCAATCCAATTTGGTGCGTTTAATACTTTTGCAAAATATTCTGGATAACCGTTTTTCCACCAACCAACTCTGGTTTTATCTGGATAATAAACACCTGCAATGTAACTCCCCTGGAATGTTGGCCCTGAGTACTTTTCTTCAAAATTGGCACGTTGTCCCATAGCACCATTTCCGATGCTAAATATACTTTCTGATGCTTTTACTTGTTCTGGATTGAAGCCTTCTTCTATGATTGACCAATTGTTGGGGATGATATAATCTAGATTCATTATTGTAATGTTTAAAAATCTCTAATTGAGATGTTTGATTTTTTGATTAATTTTTTATTAGAGATTTTATAAAATCGTCTGAAATTTCAGTAAAATCACTGAATACATATGTTGCGTGTCCTAAGACGTTTTTACTTCCTATACCTATGGAAATCATATTTGCAGAATTAGCCGCTGTAACACCAGCCACGGAATCTTCAAAAACAATACAATTTTTAGGTGCTATATTAATCTGTTTGGCAGCGATTAAAAACACTTCTGGATCTGGTTTTGCTTTTGAAACATCGTTTCCATCTACTATAGCATTAAAACTAGACCTTAGGTTAACACGTTCTAAAATTGTACGTGCATTTTTACTTGCAGAACCTAAGGAAATCGGCTGCTCCATTTCTTTTAAAAGGTTCAAAACTCTAAGAACATCTGGTAAGATTTCATTCTCATCCATCTCAGCAATAAAGCTTAAATACTCTTCATTTTTTTTACCCATAAGTTCATTAAACAACTCTTGTGAAATGGTCTTATTTCCCCATGCTAATATTTTTTCTAACGACCGCACACGGCTCACTCCTTTTAATTGCTCGTTTTCTTCTTCTGTGAAATCAATATCTAAGCCTTTAGCGAGTCTTTGCCAAGCTAAAAAGTGATATTTTGCAGTATCTACAATGACACCGTCTAAATCGAATATGAATCCTTTTTTACTCATTTTTTTATTTTTGTATAACGTCGTCAACGTCTTTAACTTTTGATACTAATGCTGCTGCGATTAAGAAACTAATACCACTCATCATTAAGGCAAATATGGCTTGATTGCCATACGCATATTTTACAAGAGGGCCACCAATTAAGGCATTGATGATTTGAGGAATTACAATGAAGAAGTTAAATATACCCATATAAACTCCCATTTTTTTGGGCGATATAGAACCTGCTAAAATAGCATACGGCATCGCTAAAATACTTGCCCATGCAATCCCTATTCCAATCATAGAAACGATGAGCCAGTTTTTATCTGGCATAATATAAATAGAAAGTAATCCTAATCCACCAATTACTAGAGAAATGGCATGTGTACGCTTTCTCCCCAATTGCTTTGCGATATATGGTAATGCAAATGCATAAAAAGCAGAAACAAGGTTATAGACACCAAAGAGAATTCCGATCCAGTCACCTGCATCTTGATACGTAGAGCTACTACTATCTGTATGTGGTAAGCCGTAAATATGTTGAGCAATAGCTGGTGTAGCAAACACCCACATTCCAAAAAGTCCAAACCACGAAAAGAATTGCACCCAACTTAATTGGCGCATTGTAGCAGGCATTTTTGTAAAGTCTTCAAAAATATCTAACAGGCTCGATTTTTCTTCTACAAGAATTTCAGAATTAGCAGAATCGGGATGTTTATTATCGAAGGCATGAAGTTCTTCTGGCGAATATTCTTTTGTTGTAACAACGGTTACTAATATAGAGCCAATTAAGATTACAGCACCTATAATAAACGACCAAACAAGATTTAAAGGAACTACACCAGCTACCGTTTCGTTTGACACTCCAAACCAATGGTTTAAAGCATAAGGTAACCAAGAGCCAATTACGGCTCCAAAACCAATTAAGGCCGTTTGAATACTAAAACCTGCGGTACGCTGATCGGTTCTTAAATTATCGCCAACTAAAGCCCGAAAAGGCTCCATTGCAATATTAAAAGACGCATCCATAATCATTAACATTCCGGCTCCAACCCATAGTGCTGGTAAAAATGCAATGAACATGTCGGCTTGTGGCATTAACACCAAACCGATAGAGGCCAAAATGGCTCCAACTAAAAAATAAGGTTTCCTTCGTCCTAGTTTTCCCCAAGTTTTATCACTGTAATAACCTACAATAGGTTGTACAATAAGACCCATTAAAGGAGCTATAATCCAAAACCATGATAACTCATGGACATCAGCTCCAAAAATTTGAAGAATTCTACTTGCGTTGGCATTTTGAAGGGCAAAACCCATCTGAATCCCTAGAAATCCAAAACTCATGTTCCAGATTTGCCAGAAACTTAATCTACGCTTTTCCATTAAATAGTATAATTAAAGTTAATACTATTCTGACAAGCTTAGCTTATCAAAACTTATTTATTGAGAAGTGAAAATATAAGTTTTGAATATGTTACAAAGATATAAAAGATTTTAAAACAACAATGAAAAATTTCTATTTGGTGGATTCTCGCTCTACTAACTCTGTATTAATTACAATAGTTTGAAATTGTTCTTCTTCAGCACTAAACTCAGATTCAATTTTATCAATTAAGAGATCCGCGGCACGCTCGCCCATTTGCTGTGCATGCTGACTAACCGTAGTTAAACTAGGTGTTGAGTGCTTAGAAAGCACTCCATCAGTGAAGCCAATAACCTGTATATCTTTTGGCACATTTAAGCCCAATTTTCTAGCTACTTTCATAGCTGACAAAGCGTACAATTCATTTACAGCAAACACACCATCAATCCTTTCATGGGCTTTAAATAATTGTTCTATTTCAGCCTCTAATTTCTCTAAATGAACCTCGTAATCCAATGTATCGTCCATTTTTAATATCAATTCGGCTTGCGGTGTGATATGATGTTCTTGTAATGCTTCTATATATCCTTGTGTTCGCAATTTCCCTACACTAACATAGTCTTTAGTAGTAATCAATGCTATAGATTTACATTTGTTAGCAATAAGTTTGTTTACTGCATTTTTTGCTCCATTAAAATCATCAACAATCACTTTATCACATTTTATATCAGACACCACGCGGTCAAACATAACAATAGGCATCCCTTGATTCATGGTTTCGTTATAATGATGATAATCTTGTTGTTGTAACGTTTCCTTAGACATTGAAAGAATAAAACCATCTATACTTCCGTTGGCAAGCATTTCCATATTGATAACCTCTTTTGAAAAAGATTCATTAGACAGACCAATAATAACATTATACCCTCTTTGGTTAGCAACCAACTCTACGCCTCTAATAACCTTAGAAAAGAAATGATGTACAATCTCGGGAATAATGATACCGATTGTATTTGTTTTCCTGTTTTTTAAACTAAGTGCAATATTGTTGGGCCTATAATTATATAGTTTTGCAAATGCTTGTACTTTTTGAATTGTATCTGCACTTATTTCCTTACTATTTCTTAAAGCTTTTGATACTGTAGAAATTGAAACATCGAGTTCTCTAGCGATTTGTTTTAGGGTAATTTTTCTCTTCATAATAGACACAAAATTGGGAACGAATATAAGTCAAAAATTAGATTCAAAATTTGTAACTTCATAATTTTTAGGCAACTTTATTGAAAAAAGCGCAATTTTTGATTATTTGACTGACAATCTCCTTGTTTAACAAAAAGTTCTTAACACGAAAACGTTTTCGTGACTTTCGTCATGTTATTTTAAAGTTAAATCAGATTAAATTTACATAGATTTATCCCGAGAAGTGAAAATATAAATCAAATAACTAAGCAATTAATTTAAAAACATTTTATGAAAACAGTTTTAAATGCTTTACTACTCTGTCTCATTATGTTGCCTGCAACTTTGCTGGCGCAAACTACCGTTACAGGTACTGTTACAGATAAAGCAAACGCCATGCCTCTACCAGGTGTAAATGTTATTATTAAAGGTACTGCCAGAGGAACCTCTACAGATTTTGACGGTAAGTTTGCCTTAGAAGTTAGCCAGGGTGAAATTATTGTAGTTTCTTACCTAGGCTATACAACTCAAGAAATTGAGTATACTGGACAAGCTAGTATAAGTATCGCTATAGAGGAGGATGCTTCTCAATTAGATGAAGTTATACTAATTGGTTACGGTACTACCACTAAAAAAGATGCCACAGGCTCTGTAGACGCTGTTACGTCTAAAGATTTCACACGAGGAAATATTGTAACGCCAGAAAATTTATTAAGTGGTCGAGTTGCCGGAGTTACCGTTAATACAAGTGGTGCCCCAGGATCTGGTTCCGAAATTAAGATTAGAGGTGGTTCTTCTATTAATGCGTCTAATAATCCTTTAATTGTTATTGATGGATTGCCAATTACTAATGATAACGTTGGTGGTTCTAGAGGTGTTTTAGCAAGTATTAACCCTAACGACATTGATTCCTTTACTGTATTAAAAGATGCATCTGCTACTGCTATCTATGGTTCTCGAGCTTCAAATGGTGTTATTATTATTGTCACTAAAAAAGGTAAATCAGAGTTTAGTGTTGATTATGATGTACAATATACTTTTGGAGATATTGACGAACAAATTGAAGTCTTCTCTGCAGATGAATATCGAGAATTAGTTACGGCACAGAACTTACCAGATAACTTTATTTCGCAACTTGGAGATGCTAATACAAACTGGCAAGATGAAATTTTTAGAGAAACAGTGTCTGTAAACCACAACCTTACGCTAAGAGGATCTTTATTTAATGCGATTCCAGCACGTTTTTCTTTTGGAGTTACAGAACAAGAAGGAGCTATTTTAACCTCAGAATTTGATAGACGTAACCTATCTTTATCTTTAAATCCAACGTTTTTTGATAATCATCTTAAAGTTAACTTAAACACCAATCTTTCATATGAAGATAATAGGTTTGGTGACTCTGGACAAATTGGTGCAGCAATTGGGTACGACCCAACACAACCAGTTTATGATTCCACATCGCCATTTGGAGGTTTTTATCAACACAGAAATGGAAATACACTTTTACTAGGAGGCTCTAATCCGGTTGCAGCATTATTACAAACTAATAATATTGGAGATTCAGAACGTTTTTACGGAAACATTAATTTCGATTATAAATTTCATTTCTTACCTGAAATGAAGCTTGTATTGAATTTAGGTTACGACAAAACTGAGGGTATTACACGTAACAACTCTGTATACGCAACTAATGACCCAATTAAAGGTAATAGATCATTCAGTTACCAAGAAAGAACAAATCAGTCTTTAGATGGATTCTTGAATTATAAAAAAGAATTTGGCTTGGTAGATACAGATTTAACGGCTGGCTATTCTTATCAGAAGTTCACAAACGAAGGTAATTACACTGGGAACCAATTAGACCCAAATAGCTTTGGTGACACGTTTGCGGATCCAGATACCGTACTCATAGGATTTTTCGGAAGAGCTAATTTTACTGTTGCAGAAAAATACTTGATGACACTTACCTATAGAAGGGATGGAACATCACGTTTTAGTGAAGATAATAGATGGGGAGATTTCTATGCAGGCGCATTTGCATGGCAATTGAGCGATGAAGATTTTCTTAAAGATTCTAATACTATATCTAATTTAAAATTAAGAGTAGGTTATGGTATAACAGGGCAACAAGAAATTGGAGAACGCGATTTATTTTTAAGCCGTTATCAAGCGGGTCAAAACAATTCTCAATACCAATTTGGTAATGGTGTAGTTTCTTCTTTAATACCTTCTGAAATAAATCCTGACTTAAAATGGGAAGAAACAAAAACATTAGAGATTGGTCTAGACTACGGGTTATTTGACAACCGTGTTTCGGGTAGTTTAAATGTATTTCAAAAAGATTCTGAAGATTTACTATTTAATGCCCCTGTTCCAGATGGAAGTAACTTCTCAAACAGTATTGTACAAAATATTGGTAATTTGAGAATTCAGGGATTAGAATTTACGGTTAATACAGACGTCATTAGAAAAGAAGATTTTAACTTAAACTTTAATTTTAACGCTACACTTTTAGATAGAGAGATCACAGAGTTAGCCTTTGGACAAGATGTAACCACAGGTGGTATCGCAGGTGGAACCGGAAATTTTGTACAATTATTTAGAGAAGGAGAATCTCCAAATTCATTTTATGTATTTAAACAGTTAAGAGATACTAATGGTAACTATATCGAAGGTGCATACGCAGATTTAAATGGAGATAATATAATAAATGACGAAGACCGTTATCTTATGGAAAATCCAGATGCAGATGTTATCTTAGGGTTTCAAACTAACGTAGAGTATAAAGGTTTTGATTTATCATTTAACTTAAGAGCTAATATTGGGAATTATGTTTACAACAATGTAAATTCTTCTCGTGCTCAATACGATTTATTACGTAGTAATGCAGTTTTAGGAAATATCCCTACGTCAGTTTTAGACACTAATTTTCAAACGACATCTGATGTAATCATTTCGGATGTTTATGTAGAAAATGCATCATTCTTAAAAATGGATAACATTACATTAGGTTATACCTTTAAAGACTTATCAAAATTTATATCGTCGATTCGACTTTGGGCTGGTATTCAAAATGTATTTACTATTACAGAGTATAGTGGTTTAGACCCTGAAGTATTTAATGGTATTGACAATACAATTTACCCTAGACCAAGAAACATATTAATTGGTGCTAATTTCAAATTTTAACAACTATGAAAAGAATAATAAAAAATATTAGTGTCTTCACTTTATTAGCAGTGTTTTCATTGACATCATGTACTGATGACCTCAATATTACACCGAATGACGACGACACTTTATTAGGCACTGAACTTTACGAAGACGAGTCTGCCTACGAACGAGTAATTGCTGGTGTATATGCAAATCTTGCCTTAACAGGAACCAGTGGTCCGGAATCTTCAAATATTGAAGGTATTGATGCAGGAACAAGTCAATTTGGACGTGTATTAGTTTATTTACAGACGTTAACCGCGGACCAAATGATTTGGTCTTATGAAAACGATCCAGGAACAAGAGAACTTCAACGTAACATTTGGACAGCTCAAAACCCTTTAATTTTAGGAATGTACAGTAGATCTCATTTAACTATTGCTCTTGCAAATAATTTTTTGAGAGAAACTACCGCAGACAAGTTAGATACCCGAGGTGTATCTGAAACTACACGTGCTGAAATAGTAGAATATCGTGCAGAGGCTAGATTATTAAGAGCACTATCATATTACTACATGATGGATCTTTTTGGAAAAGCAAACTTTGGTACAGAAGCAGATGCTGTAAACACTGTTTTACCAGTGGCAAACCGAGCTGAACTTTTTGAATTTATTGAAAGTGAATTATTAGATATTGAATCCGATCTAGTAGATGCTGGTCAAAACCAATACGGTAGAGCAGATAAAGGTGTAGCGTATATGCTACTCGCTAAAATATATCTTAATGCAGAAGTTTATATAGGCACGCCAAGATACGCTGATTGTATGACGTATTGCCAACAGTTACTTAACTCTGGGTACGTATTAGCATCAGAATATAAACAAAACTTCCAAGCAGACAACAACTTAAATTCAGCAACAGGAGAAATTATTTTTCCTATTATCTCCGATGGAGTTACCATTCAAAACTATGGACCTACAACAGTAATGATTAATGGTTCTGTTGGAAGTCTTGAGGTTAACGGTGCAGAGGTTGGTGTATCAGAAGCAGCTTGGGGTGGCGCTTTACGAGTGAGAAAAGAATTTGCTCAACTTTGGGAAGGTGGTGATTTTATAGATGACGATAGAAATACTATTATATCCGAAGATCGACCAGTAGGTATCACAGATATTTCCGACCCAAATCAAGGGTATATTATCCAAAAATATTCTAATGTAAGTTCAGATGGTGTTGCAGGTGCAGATGAAACTTTTGTTGATACTGATTTTCCATTATTTAGATTAGCCGATGTATATTTAATGTATGCAGAAGCACACCTTCGTGGAGGTGGAGGAACTATCACTGAAGCTGTTAATTTAGTGAATGCTTTGAGAACTCGAGCCAATAACCCTAACACCATTTCTGCAGGAGAATTAACGCTACCTTTTATATTAGATGAAAGATCAAGAGAATTACATTGGGAAGCACACAGAAGACAAGATTTAATTCGTTTTGGAGTATTTACTGGCGGAAATTATAATTGGGCTTGGAAAGGAAACGGGAGTAATGGTATTGCTATACCATCACATTTAAACCTTTTTCCAATACCAAATTTAAGTATGTCTTCTAATCCTAACCTTACTCAAAATCCTGGATACTAAAAAATAAAGCAATGAAAAACATATTAAAATTTAAAGTTGTACTATTAACCGTGTTTACCCTCGGATTCCTTGTGAACTCTTGTGAAGATGACACTTCAGTATTTACAGCTACAGAAACGGAAGCTATAACACTTGCAGAGCTTCCAATTACCGTGATAGAGTTAGATGACTCTAATCCTGGTAATCCTGCAATAACATTTAATTGGAATGAAGCTGATTACGGACAACAAGCATCAGAAAATTATTCTGTGATTTTTGCCACTGATGACGCGTTTACTAATCCTGTAATTGCTACAACCATTACTGGTACTACTTCGGCAACTTTATCTGTTAATGAATTAAATTCATCGGCTGGTGCTGCAGGCTTACCTCCATTTATGTTCAACACTCTATATGCTAAGGTAGAAAGTTCTATTGGTACTCAAAATGGGCTTCCAGTGAGTTCTAATATTATTAGTTTTGAAGTTCAACCTTACTACAACTATACCTTAAAAGATTTTTATATCGTTGGAAATGGTTTAGATATTGACGGTAACGGTGTTTGGGAAGATCCAGATTGGAATAATAATAGTAATAACCCACCACTTTTTAGAGATCCGATTAATACTAATCTATATACTTACACTGGTTATTTCGGTACAGGAAGTGGAGGTTTTGATCAGGGTCGATTTAAAATTTTAGAAGAACGAGGACAATGGCAACCACAATGGGGAGTTACAGATAATGAAGGTGACGACACTAAGCAAGAGTCTGGAGATATTGCAGGAAACCCAACCACACAAGATGGTGATCCGGGACGATTTGGAGTAGAGACAGATGGATATTATACATTTACCATTAATTTCTCTAGACCAACTGATGCACCTCATTATACCTTTTCAAGTTTTGATACAAGTAGTGCAGCCGAATACACTAGCATAACCATTGAAGGAGATGCTTTGTCTGAAGGAAATGTAGAAATGACGCAATCTAACGTTGATCCACATATTTGGAATATTACTAGCGTAAATCTTCAGACTGGTAATTTACAATTTGTAACTAATACAGGTGGCACTTGGGCTGGATCAACATCATTTTCTGGCGTAGCAACTGAAGGTGGAGGTTCTATTCCTGTTATTGTACAAGATGATTATGAGGTTTGGTTTAACGACCTAACTGGAGATTATATTATAATCCCACTTAACTTATAAAAAATAACACTATGAAATTCAATAAAATTAGTGCGCTTATATTAAGTCTATTCTTAGTTTTTGTGGCGTGCGAAACAGAAGAAAGTATTGATATTACAACTCCAGAAGCATCATTTACACTTCTAGAGCCTGCGATATCTAATATTAATTTAAATTACAATCTTCCAAATAATGAAGCATTTACAATTGTTTGGAACGACCAATTAGATTCTGGAGAGAACTATATGGTAGAATTATCACCAGATGCATTATTTGAAAACCCTACCGTAATCGGTTCATCTGATTCCGATCGATTTACGATGACTGTTGCTGAATTTAACAA
>Ga0193951_1001403_pt1 | contig 10727 bp, 10 predicted proteins | sample BB_2_MG_FD_140370 | JGI IMG/M metagenome (GOLD analysis project Ga0193951, IMG submission 140370) | Microbial mat bacterial communities from the Broadkill River, Lewes, Delaware, United States - BB_2_MG | ecosystem: Environmental > Aquatic > Freshwater > River > Microbial mats | place: USA... | reverse complement strand
GTGAACTTGAAAAATTAGGTGTCGAGTTTATCAGATTCTCTGATTCGGATGTAAAAAATAATATGTTTAGTGTTTCTATGACTTTAGAAGAAAAAATTAAATCTTTAAAAACACCCCTCAAGTCCCCTCAAGGGGACAATCCATACGATTTAAAACAAACCCTAATACAAACCCACAACCGAATAAAACCCTTTATTCACAAAACACCTGTACTCACGTCGCAGTTGTTAAATGAAAAAGCAGGTTGTAATTTGTTTTTCAAGTGTGAGAATTTCCAGAAAATGGGAGCCTTTAAAATGCGAGGAGCTGCCAATGCTATTTTATCACTTTCAGAAGAAGAAAGACAACGAGGCGTAGTGACACATTCGTCTGGTAATTTTGCGCAAGCGGTGTCGTTGGCAGCGCAGAAATTAGGCGTTAAAGCCTATATTGTAATGCCAGAGAATGCACCTCAAGTAAAAAAAGATGGTGTTAAAACCTATGAAGGAGAAATCATAGAATGCGAATCGACACCACAAGCAAGAGAAGCAACAGCTAATAAAGTTAAAGAAGAAAAGGGAGCGTCATTTTTACACCCATCTAATCAAGATGAAGTTATTTATGGCAATAGCACAGCAGCGATTGAATTATTAGAAGAACAACCAAATTTAGATGTCATTGTAACACCAGTTGGTGGCGGAGGATTAATTGCAGGTACAGCTTTGGCTGCTCACTATTTTTCAAATAACTGTAAAGTGATTGGAGGTGAACCAAAAAATGCGGATGATGCGTTTCGATCTAAACAATCAGGAAAAATTGAATATAACAACGCGGTAAATACCATTGCCGATGGTCTAAGAACACATTTAGGGGATCGTAATTTTCCTATTATTCAAAAGTATGTAGATAAGATTATTCGTGTTGAAGAAGATGAAATTATAAATGCTATGCAATTAATTTGGGAACGCATGAAGATTATTGTAGAGCCTTCAAGTGCCGTTGCATTTGCAGCAGTATTAAAAAATAAAGAAGAATTTGCAACTAAAAACGTCGGCATCATTTTATCTGGCGGTAATGTAGATGTGAGAAATTTACCTTTTTGATTAACGATTGTCCCCTTGAGGGGACTTTAGGGGTGTTTAGACATTTTAGAATAAATATTAAAAGAAAACGATGAATTAATTTCAATTTTTGTTGTTAGTATTAAAACAGCTTCAAACAAGTTGAAATCATAAAATATAGATGGAATATCAGGTATGAGTGAAAATCAAAAATCAGAAATCGTTAATCCACAATCTCAAATCAATAGAGTTGGAATAATAGGATCAGGAACCATGGGAAGCGGCATTGCGCAAGTTGCAGCAACTTCGGGGTGTAAAGTAAAGTTATACGATACCAATCAAGTGGCTTTAGATAAAGCAAAAGCTTCACTAGAAAAAATATTGAATCGCTTAATTGAAAAAGGAAGAATTGATACGTCTGAAAAGGATAGAATTCAGTCAAACATCGCTTACGTCAATAACCTAAAAGATATAGCCGATTCAAACCTGACTATTGAAGCTATTATTGAAAATCTTGACATCAAGAAAAAAGTGTTTTCAGAATTAGAAAGCTATGTGGCTGAGGATTGTATTATTGCATCAAACACATCAAGTTTATCTATAGCATCAATCGCTGCATCGCTGAATAAACCAGAACGTTGTGTAGGGATTCACTTTTTTAATCCAGCACCTTTAATGAAGTTGGTTGAGGTTATTCCAGCAATTCAAACTTCAACTGAAGTTCTTGAAAAAGCCATACAAACCATTAAAGATTGGAAGAAAGTAGTCGCAGTTGCCAAAGACACACCAGGATTTATAGTAAACAGAGTGGCAAGACCATTTTATGGTGAAGCATTACGTATTTATGAAGAAGGAATAGCCGATTTTGCAACCATAGATCATAGCTTAAAGTCTTTAGGTGATTTCAGAATGGGGCCATTCGAATTGATGGATTTCATAGGAAACGATGTAAACTATACCGTAACCGAAACCGTTTTTACAGCATTCTATTTCGACCCAAGATATAAGCCGTCATTCACTCAAAAACGGTTTGCAGAAGCAGGGTATTTAGGACGTAAATCAGGAAAAGGTTATTATGATTACGATCAAAATGGAAAAATAATTAACACTAATCACACTAATTCAAGAACTTTTGAAACCTATGAAGAGGAAATGGAGCTTAAAAATCAAATTTTTGATCGTGTCTTAGTCATGCTTATCAACGAAGCCGCAGATGCCTTATTTTTAAACATTGCATCCGCTGAGGATATCGATAATGCCATGACCAAAGGGGTTAATTATCCAAATGGATTATTGGCTTGGGCAGACGAGAAAGGAATTGATTGGTGTGTCAGTAAAATGGATGAATTGTATAACGAATATCACGAAGATAGATACCGTTGTAGTCCGTTGTTGCGTAAAATGAGCAAATCAGGTATGAGGTTTTATTAAAAAAGGTATGAGGTATGAGGAAATCGAAGTATCATTTTAAATTTGAAGATTTAGGAATATACACCAAGGCCATGGAATTTGGAGAAGTTGTAAATCGATTGGTTAAAAATTTTCCCAAAGAGGAACGTTTTGAACTTACCTCACAATTTAAGAGAGCCGCAGATTCTATTGCCTTAAATATAGCTGAAGGTTCAAGTGGTACAGATAAACAGTTTTATCATTATTTAGGGAATGCATGGCATAGTGCGCACGAATGTGTTTCATGTAGTTCGAAAGCTCAAATGAGAAATTATATTTCTGATGACGAAGATGAAGAAAATCGTAAATTAATAACGGAATTATCAAAAATGATAACATCATTGCGTACCATGATATCTAAAAGAATTTAATAAGTTTAAATGGAATCTAAAAATAAACCTTTAGCCTCACACCTCATACCTAAGCGAATGCTTTCCCAAGACGCCTACAGCACTTGGCTAGGCATAGAAATTCTAGAATGTGAAATCGGACGCTGTAAAGTCGGAATGACCATCAGAAAGGAAATGCTAAACAGTATGAACAAAGCACATGGCGGCATTAGTTATTCTCTAGCAGATACAGCATTCGGATTTGCAGCAAATACACATGGTAAATATGCCGTGTCTATCGAAACAAGCATTAACCATATTGAAGCTTTAAACGAAGGAGATTATATTACAGCAGAATCGGTAATAGAATCTGTAAAAAACAGATTAGGCTTTAATATTATTGAAGTCAAACGCGGTGAGGAATTAGTCGCACTTTTTAAAGGTGTGGTATACAGGACGCAAAAAGATTGGGAATAAAACAGTAAATACATTAAATTATGAAATGGAAAGGTAGACGACAAAGCGGGAATCTTGAAGATCAACGCGGCATGAGCAGCAAAGGAAAAGTGGTTGCAGGAGGTGGAGTCATTGCTGTTGTGGTAATTTTATTACAACTTTTTGGAGGTGAAACCGGGCAACAAATAGCACCAATTATAGAACAAGTAGCCAATAGTCAAACGACACAACAAGTTGAGCAACGAGATCTAACGAGTCAAGAAGTTGAAATGGGTGATTTTATGAACGCAGTCTTGGTAGATACAGAAGATGTTTGGAATCGACTTTTTAGGGAATATAACCTAGGTGATTATAAAGAACCAAAACTTGTTTTATTTACAGATGCCGTAAGTACAGGTTGTGGAAATGCAAGTGCAGCTTCAGGTCCTTTTTATTGTCCAGCAGATCAAAAATTATATATGGATATGTCTTTCTTTGATGAACTAAAAACACGTTTCGGAGCTAAAGGAGGTGATTTTGCAATTGCATACGTAACAGCACACGAAGTCGGACATCACATTCAGACTTTATTAGGCACTTCTAACAAAGTAAGACAATTACAGAGTCAGACCAACCAAACCGAAGCAAATAAATTATCGGTAGCACAAGAATTGCAAGCCGATTTTTACGCAGGAGTTTGGGCGCATCACAATAAAAAATATTTACAAGAAGGAGATATTGAAGAAGCAATGAGTGCTGCCAATGCGGTTGGTGATGATGCCATTCAGAAAAGAACAAGCGGAAGCGTAAATTCAGATAGTTTTACTCATGGCACATCACAACAACGTATGGAGTGGTTTATGAAAGGCTATAATACAGGTGATATAAGAAACGGAGATACATTCTCTGCTTTATTAAATTAATTAGTTCTGCAAGGTCTCAAAAACCTTATAGGTATTAAAAAACAGAAGTAAATAACACATTAATTATGAAATAGAAGTTTCATTTTTCGACTTCAATTTCAATTTCAATTTCAAACATGGAAGCATATATAATAGACGGCATTAGAACACCAATAGGAAACTACAAAGGCACATTAGCTGCTGTTCGTACAGACGATTTAGGAGCCTTAGTCATTGCAGAAATCGTAAAACGTAATCCAAACATCCCAAAAGAAGCGTATGACGATGTGATTATGGGCTGCGCCAACCAAGCTGGTGAAGACAATCGAAATGTAGCGAGAATGTCATCTCTGTTAGCCGGATTGCCATTTACAGTGCCAGGAGAAACCGTAAACCGTTTATGCAGTTCTGGATTATCAGCAATCATTCACGCCAATCGTGCTATAAAAGCAGGAGATGGCGATGTGTTTATTTCTGGTGGAGTCGAGAACATGACACGCGGACCATACGTCATGGCAAAACCATCAACCGCATTTGGAGGCGATTCAAAACTATACGATTCTACTTTCGGATGGCGTTTCATCAATCCGAAAATGCAGGAGTTATACGGAACAGATGGCATGGGAAATACAGCCGAAAATCTTGTAGAGAAATATAATATTTCAAGAGAAGACCAAGATAAGTTTGCACTTTGGAGTCAACAGAAAGCAACCAAAGCACAAGATAACGGACGCTTAGCAAAAGAAATTGTAACCGTTGAAATTCCACAGCGTAAAAAAGATCCCATCCTTTTCTCTAAAGACGAATTTGTTAAGCCTACAACCTCTTTAGAAGTTTTAGGGAAATTAAGACCTGCCTTTAAAAAAGAAGGTGGTAGCGTAACCGCTGGTAACTCTTCAGGATTAAACGATGGCGCAGCAGCAACCATTATCGCTTCAGGCGATGCAGTTAAAAAATACAATTTAAAACCATTAGCACGAATCGTAAGTTCTGCTGTGGTTGGTGTCGAGCCTAGGATTATGGGAATTGGCCCTGTTACAGCTTCTAATAAAGCGCTAGAAAAAGCAGGATTAACCATGGACGATATGGATATTATCGAGCTTAACGAAGCGTTCGCTGCGCAAGCATTAGCATGCACTAGAGCTTGGGGATTAGCAGACAACGATGAGCGATTAAATCCAAATGGTGGTGCTATCGCTATTGGTCACCCATTAGGAGTAACAGGCGCAAGAGTTGCGTATTCTGCCGCTTTGGAGTTGCAGGAGCAAAACAAACGTTATGCCTTAATTACCATGTGTATTGGAGTTGGGCAAGGTTATGCAGCGATTATTGAGAATGTGAATTTGTAACATCATTTGGGCGTTACCACAAGGGTCGCGCTTTCCGCTATATCTTTTTTGCTTTTAATGGCCAAAAAGGATGCCGCTACAATCGCTAACGCGTGTGCAGTTAATTGAATAAAAAAAACGTCACTTCGAGTGATTCCGAATTTTATCGGATCTGTATCGAAAAGACATAAATTAGATTTCCGTTTTTAAGGAAATGATAAATAAACGTATCAATGAAAAAATTACAAAATTACGTCACAGGACAATGGCTAGAAGGTAAAGGTGAAGGAGTTCCTATGTTCGACGCCATTACAGGAGAGCTTGTTGCACTTTCAGATACCGAAGGCTTAGATTTTGCCGAAATTCTTCAATACGGAAGAACTAAAGGTGGTGAAGTACTTCGTAAAATGACTTTTCAAGAACGTGGCAACATGTTAAAAAGCTTAGCTTTATATCTTACCAAAAGAAAAGCTAGTTTTTACGAATTAAGTTACAGAACAGGAGCTACCAAAGTAGATAGCTGGATAGATATTGAAGGTGGTTTTGGAAATCTTTTTGCTAATGCGTCATTACGTAAACTATTTCCAAACCAACCGTATCATGTAGAAGGTGATGCTATCGATTTGTCTCGTGGTGGACGCTTTATGGCACATCATATTATGGTGCCAAAACGCGGTGTAGCGATTCATATCAATGCCTTTAACTTTCCTGTTTGGGGCATGTTAGAAAAATGTGCTGTCAATTGGATGGCTGGTGTTCCTGCTGTGGTTAAACCAGCAACAAACACTTCATTTTTAACAGAAGCAGTTGTACGAGAAATTATTGCTTCAGGTATTTTACCAGAAGGCGCTTTACAACTGATTACAGGTTCAGCAAGAACAATTTTAGATACTGTCGAGTCTCAAGATGTTGTAACCTTTACAGGGTCCGCTACAACAGGAAGACTTTTAAAATCTCATAAACGTATCATTGATGAAGCAGTGCCTTTTACTATGGAAGCCGATTCATTAAATGCATCAATATTAGGTGAAGATGCTGTCCCTGGAACACCAGAATTCGATTTGTTCATAAAGGAAGTTCGTAATGAAATGACGGTTAAATGCGGACAAAAATGTACTGCAATCCGTAGAATTATTGTACCTCAAAATCTTATAGATGATGTACAGGCTGCTCTAGGAAAAGCCTTAGATAAAATTACCATTGGAGATCCACGACTTAAAGAAGTGCGTATGGGAGCCTTGGTAAGTAAAGATCAAGTTACCGAAGTTAGAGAACGTGTACAAGAATTAGCAAAAACAGCTAGTATTGTTTATGGAGATTTAGATAAAATTGAAACTATTGGTGCAGATGCTAAAAAAGGTGCGTTTTTAGCGCCAATACTGCTTCGCGAAGATCAACCATTTAGCAACTTAGCCGTTCACGAAACAGAAGCATTTGGCCCTGTAAGTACCATAATGCCTTATAAGAATTTAGACGAAGCTATTACTTTAGCGCAGATGGGTAAAGGATCTTTAGTGTCTTCTATTGCAACTTATGACGATAAAATTGCCAAAGAGTATGTGGTTAATGCAGCTAGTCATCATGGTCGAATTTTAGTGGTTAATCGCGATATGGCCAAAGAAAGCACTGGTCATGGTTCTCCTTTACCATATTTGGTACATGGTGGTCCTGGTCGAGCTGGAGGTGGAGAAGAAATGGGAGGCATGCGTGGTATTAAGCATTATTTACAACGTACTGCCATTCAGGGGTCACCAACAACGTTGACGGAAATCACTGGTATTTATCAGCAAAATGCAAAATATAAGGAAGCAGAGCAGCATCCATTTAAATACCATTGGGAAGACATCCAACCAGGAATGTCTATGAAAACCCACAATCGTACATTCACTGACACAGACATCATTAACTTTTCAAACCTTACTTGGGATCACTTCTATGCACATACAGACATCACCTCATTAGATGGTAGTATTTTCGAGAAGAGAACCGCACATGGGTATTTTATTATTTCAGCAGCTGCAGGATTATTTGTATACCCAAATAAAGGACCAGTGTCTGCAAATTACGGGTTAGAAGAATGCAGATTCCTTCGTCCATTATATCACAACGATACCATTTACGTGCGCTTAACCTGTAAGCAAAAAGTAGATCGCGATGTGGCTTCAGCAGAACATCCAAGTGGCATTGTAAAATGGTATGCCGAAATTTTTGATGCAAACAACGATGAGAAAGTAGCTTTCGCAACAGTCTTAACCATGGTGCAAAAAAAGCAAGAGGTTTTTGTTGAAATGACAGAAGATAAGATCAACGCATGTCTTTCTGCATTAAAAGAAGACATGAAACCAAAATGGGGCATTATGACGCCGCAACACATGGTTGAACATTTAGAATACACCTATAAAATTGCTTCAGGAGAAATTCAAGATTTTGAAATTACTACACCTTCAACCATTTTAGATAAAGTGCATAATAGTTTATGGAATTATGATAAGTTCCCTAAGAACTCTCAATTTCCACAATTAGAAAAAGATACTTTAGAACCACTAAAACATCCAGACTTAGCAACAGCAATCGAAAAGTTTAAAGCGCAACGTGAAAAGTATTTAGAGTTTTTTAAAGAAAACCCAGAAGCTAAATTAAAGAATTTAGTTTTCGGAGAATTGAATAAATACGAATCGTATTTATTAGAACGAAAACACCTGAATCATCACTTTGAGCAATTCGGATTACTGTAATTATTAATAGAAAGTCACTGCGCATTTATTGCGCAGTCGCTTAAATTTTAGCGATAATATAAATTGCAGTCGCTTAAATTGAAACGAAATGTCTAAAAAATATTATACATACATTTTAACACATGAAAGAAATCACCTCTTTTATGTTGGTGTAACAAATAATATTGAACGACGAATGAGTGAACACAAAGTAGCAACTTTTGGAACTCATGTTGGGCATTATAACATTAAAAAATTAGTTTATTTTGAAGTGCATTCAGATATACGAATCGCCATCAAAAGAGAAAAGACTATTAAGAAATGGAAAAAAGAATGGAAGAGAAATCTAATAACAGAAATGAATCCGGAATGGATGGATTTGAGTTTAGATTGGGAGCTTTCTAAATATAATAAGAACAAAGATTAATACGAATGCGCAACAAGTGCGCATTGACAAACTAAGAATATGAACACACCATACGTAACATTAGATATACAAAACGAAGTAGGATACATCGAGTTTTTCCATCCTGCTCACAATTCCTTACCTGGAGATGTATTAGCAAAACTAGCGCAAACCATTTCGGATGCTGGAACTAACGACGCTATTAAAGTGGTCGTTCTTAAAAGTGGCGGAGACAGAACCTTTTGCGCAGGAGCTAGCTTTGAAGAACTAATAAACATCAATGATGCCGCAACAGGAAAAGTATTCTTTTCGGGTTTCGCAAATGTAATTAATGCGATGCGTAAATGTCCGAAATTTATTATCGGCCGCATTCAAGGGAAAACCGTTGGTGGTGGTGTTGGACTAGCAGCTGCAACCGATTATTGTATGGCTACCAAATTCGCTGCCATCAAGTTAAGCGAATTAAATATTGGTATTGGACCATTTGTGGTCGGACCAGCAATCGAGCGTAAAATGGGATTAAGCGCCATGTCGCAAATCGCTATAGACGCCAACACATTTTATCCTGCAGAATGGGCAAAACAAAAAGGCTTATTCACGCAAGTTTATGATAGTACAGAAGAACTAGATGAAGCTGTAAAAACAACAGCAGAACATTTATGTACCTATAACACAGAAGCGATGCTAGAAATGAAAAAAGTATTCTGGCAAGGCACAGACGATTGGGATTCACTTTTGGCCGAACGCGCTCAAACTAGTGGTAGATTGGTGTTGAGTGATTTTACAAAAGAAAAATTAAAAGGATTTAAATAAAATTGAATTTACTCAATGTAAATTATACTATGTTTTGGGATGGTAATGCCTTGTTTTAATACGACAAAATCAGAAGTAACAGCCCAAATAGTTTTATTTACACTTATTAATTTATTGGTGCTATCTATGAAATAGATTTTCACTTTAGTCTTTAATAAGTTGCCTAGTTGCGTGGCACGTTCTAAATAATGAGATCTTAGTTTTCTTTTCTTGAGGCTACTTAGAGTTTCAATTTTAGAAAATTTTAATTGAGGTATATCCTCTTTTTGTATAGTATAAGATGATGTCGGGTGATTCATAATTTGATATATTTATTTGGGAGTAGTTGGTTTAAATATACAAAACCTTACGTTTCTTTGTGATTTTTATGAGTATTTAACAGTTTAATAATAATTAATAAAAATGGTTTACAGTTTTAAAGGTTACACACCTGTCGTTCACGAATCGAGTTTCGTGCATCCATTAGCAGCAGTAACAGGAAACGTCATCATTGGTAAAAATTGTTATATTGGTCCAGGAGCAGCCATTCGTGGCGATTGGGGACAAATCATTTTAGAAGATGGAGTAAACGTCCAAGAAAACTGTACAGTACACATGTTTCCAGGTAAGTCCATTACCCTAAAAGAAAGTGCACACGTTGGCCATGGAGCTATTATTCATGGCGCAAATCTTGGTAAAAATTGCCTTATCGGAATGAACACCGTAATTATGGACGATGCCGAAATAGGCGACGAATCCATAGTAGGTGCCATGGCATTTGTAAAAGCCGAAACTAAAATCCCAAACCGAAGTTTAGTCGTTGGTAATCCTGCAAAAGTCATCAAGCAGGTCAGTGATGAGATGATTTCGTGGAAAACAAAAGGCACGCAATTGTATCAGCAATTACCTGCAGATTGCCACGAGAGTTTAAAAGCCGTTGAGCCATTACGAGAAGTGCCTGAGAATATGAAAATGCAGGATGATGTTTATAAAACACTTCGAGAAACATTCAAAAAATAAGATGATGTCACTTCGAGTGATTCCGATTTTTTATAGGAATTGTATCGAGAAGTCCTATTTTCAATCATCAATATTAAATACCTGTCAGGTTTTCAAAACTTTACAGACCTACAACACCCGACTCAAATCAATCTCATTCGTTTCTTTACTTGTCGATAGCGCAATCAAACTTTGTACATTTCCTAGATAAGGAAGTAGCGTCAATTTTGAAATGATAAAGGTTTCATAAGCTTCAATATCTTCAACGACGAGTTTCAATAAATAATCAAAATTCCCGCTGACTCTGTGGCATTCAACAACTTCCGAGAAGTT
>Ga0193951_1001402_pt1 | contig 10727 bp, 10 predicted proteins | sample BB_2_MG_FD_140370 | JGI IMG/M metagenome (GOLD analysis project Ga0193951, IMG submission 140370) | Microbial mat bacterial communities from the Broadkill River, Lewes, Delaware, United States - BB_2_MG | ecosystem: Environmental > Aquatic > Freshwater > River > Microbial mats | place: USA... | reverse complement strand
TTTACGGTTGGTATATTTGGACTCGAAAAGTTGATGCTACTCATAACACACCTATTACAAAAACAACTAAAAAAGAAAACTCATTTTCCGTTCTTATCTTTATTGCAACTTTAATTTTTGTTTTTATAATCTATAAAAGCTTTGATAAATGGACAAGTTGGGTTGCCTATGTTGATACTATAACCACTGCAATATTTTTTGTTGGAATGTGGCTAATGGCTAGAAAAAAAATTGAAAATTGGATTTATTGGATTATCGGTGATATTATTTCTGTTCCTTTATATTTTTATAAAGGATTTACTTTTACAAGTTTTCAATACCTTATATTTACGATTATTGCAATTTATGGATACCTAGAATGGAAAAAACTCTTAAACAAACCAATAGAAATATTATAAAAGTAGTTTTGTTTGGACCTGAAAGTACAGGTAAAACTACTCTTTCCAAACAATTAGCACGTCATTACAATACGGTTTGGGTTCCTGAATATGCACGTGAATATTTACAAAACAAATGGAACAATGAACGTAAAACTTGTGAAAATTCAGATTTACTTCCTATTGCTTATGGGCAAATGGAATTAGAAAACAAATTAGCTGAAAAAGCGGATAGAATTTTAATTTGTGATACAGATTTATTAGAAACCAAAGTATATTCTGAAGAGTTTTATGGGGGTTTTGTTGACACTAAACTAGAAAAAGCTGCAAAACAAAACACTTACGATTTATATCTACTAACCTATATAGATACTCCTTGGGAAGAAGATGATATTAGAGATAGACCTAATGAACGACTTGAAATGTTTAACGCCTTTGAAAAGGCTTTAAAAAAAAACAATCGCCCATATATTCTACTTACTGGGAGTAAAAAAAATAGATTTAATTTTGCTGTAGAAGAAATCGATAAAATTTTAAAATCCAAACACAACCTACAAAGATTTCCTACTTCAAAAAAATGAATACTCAAGCACTTATAAACGAACTCAAATTTAAAGCTGTTAAAAGTAGCGGTGCTGGCGGGCAACATGTAAATAAAGTTTCCACCAAAGTTGAACTAATTTTTGACCTTCAAAATTCTTCTGAATTTTCCAAAGAAGAAAAAGAATTACTACTTCAAAAATTAAAAAATAAACTCACCAAAGAAAATAGTTTACTTTTAAGTTGTGATGAGAGCAGAAGTCAACATAAAAATAAAGAACTAGTAATTCAACGTTTTTTAAAATTAATTGAAAATTCATTAAAAGTTCCCAAAAAAAGAAAAGCTACAAAACCAAGCAAATCAAGTATTGAAAAAAGAATTGATAATAAAAAAAAACTAGCCTATAAAAAGGCTTTCCGAAGAAAGCCTGAATTGTAATTTATTAAGATATTTCTATATCTTTTAGTAGCCTCTCTGCTGAGTTTGAAGCACCTTTATACTTCTTAAAAACCCATTTTGAAAAGAAATATAAAAATACAAACCCGAAAGGAATATACCAAAGCCAAACTGCCGATTCTAAAAAAATATCAGTTCCATTCATTAATTTTGAAGCTACTGGCAAACAAACAATAACCAAAATAAAACTTAAATAATAACTCCATTTTTGAACTTGAATAAATTGCATTTTATTTTTTGCAAATTGCTCTAAAGTTTCTCTATAATTTCCTTGTGAGATATTTATTCTTTTCATTCCATAAATTGTTTTTAAGGATAAAATGGGTAAAACTATATAAAATAAAATTGAAAATATTCCGCTTAGTTGTAAGTACCATGTATTAAGTTTTGAAAAATTTAGCAATATTAAAATTGCTACTCCAAAACAAACAACTGTGCCTATAGTTTCAGGAATTGATATTGATTTTAACCTATTGTTGAATCTTTCTTGTGTCATATCTATAATTAATTTATCAGTTAGTATTTTTTGTTTCTTAATTTCATTCGACATTTCTTGCCATTCACTTCTCAATTCGTCTAATTCCATAATTCAATTATTTTTTAATTTGAGATTTTAATTTTTTCTTAATTCTATTCAATCTTGTACCTATGTTTGTGACTGAAAAACCAGTAATTACTGCAATTTCATCATAACTTTTACCTTCTAAATACAATAAAACAATACCTTTTTCAACGGTATTTAATTTTTTTATGTGCGCATATAAAATTTTTAATCTATCATCAATTATAGTATCTATTTCATCTATTTTGTTTAATAGACTTTTATCTAAAGGCACACGGTTGCCTTTTCTTTTTTCTTTTTTTAAATTGGTAATAGCTGTATTCAATGCTATTCGATACATCCAAGTACTAATTTTTGAATCTCCTCTAAATGAGTCAAACGACTTCCATAATTGACACACAATTTCTTGGTATAAATCCTTTTGATCTTCTTCATTAAAAGTATAAACTAAGGTTACTTTAAAAATCACACCTTCGTTTTCCTTAATTAATGTTATAAAATCTTGCTGTTTTTGCATCTAAAAATTAATTATACCTTATTAGTATTCTTAAGTTGAGATAAATCACAAAATAATGTAATAAATTTATAAAATGTATTGCTTTTTAATTTATATAAGGTAAATTTGCAGTGTCTCAAAAGGGGTGCCTAAAACGGCTGAGATCAAACCCATTGAACCTGAACAGGTAATGCTGTTAAGGGACGTTCAAACAGAGAATTTTGTTTGAGCAAATAACAAATAATTATTCAAAACATCGATTAATTACCTCTTTTTATATCGTTTTATTTAAAAAAAATGAAACAATATTTAAAATCAAATTTAAAAAAAGTGAAGAACTTAGTAGCTTTTTTAATCATTGTATTTTCAATAAATGCAAATGCACAAGAATTCTTTACACTATCTGGAAGAGTAACTGATGGAAACAATCCGTTACCAGGTGCTAGTGTATTAATTAAAGGAACTAGCAAAGGAGTAACCTCCGATTTTGATGGAAACTTTAAGTTAAACTTAAAAAAAGGTGTTTATACTTTGGTTGTTAGTATTATTAGTCAACCTAAAGAAGTAACTGTTAACCTTACTAAAGATACATTTATTTCAATTAATATGTCCGACAGCTTTGTAAGCTTAGATGAAGTATTAGTTTCCGCTGTACGTGTTAAACCATCGTCTCCTGTCACGCATAGCAATATTACAAAAGAAGAATTAGAAAAACGTAATTTAGGTCAGGACATTCCTATGTTACTTAATTATTTACCTTCAGTCACTAGCTCTTCAGATGCAGGTGCCGGAATTGGTTACACTTATATTAGAGTTAGAGGATCTGATGCATCTCGAATCAATGTAACTTTAAACGGAATCCCTTATAACGATACTGAAAGTCAAGGTACATTTTGGGTAAATTTAGGTGATTTCACCTCTTCAACTCAAAGTATGCAATTACAACGTGGTGTTGGAACTTCAACCAATGGTTCTGGTGCTTTTGGGGCTAGCTTAAATTTATTAACCGATGCTATTTCTGAAAAAGCTTATGGGGAAATAAGTAGTGCTTTCGGTTCCTATAATACTCAAAAACATACTGTAAAATTTAGCACTGGTAAAATTAACAACCATATTGAAATTGCTGGTAGATTTTCCAAAATTGATTCTGATGGTTATATTGATAGAGCTTTTTCTGATTTAAAATCCTATTTCTTACAAGGCTCCTATATAGATGATAATACCTTGATAAAGGCTATTACTTTTGGAAATAAGGAAAAAACTTATCAGGCTTGGTATGGACTAACTGCTGAAGAACTTAAAGAGGACAGAAAACAAAACCCTTATACTTATGAAAATGAAACTGATAATTATTGGCAAGATCATTATCAACTACATTGGAATGAAAAATTAAACAAGAACTGGTCTACAAACCTTGGGTTAAATTACACCAAAGGAAAAGGGTATTTTGAACAATACAAAGAAGGTAGTGCTGTGTCAAAATACAACAATATAGTTGAAGCTACTGGAACAGATTGGTACGGAAGTCCTGCAACTGATCTTATTGTTAGAAGATGGCTTGACAACGATTTTTATGTGCTAAATTTCAATGCCAATTACAAAAATGAAGCATATGAAGTTATTTCTGGAATTTCAGCCAGTAATTATACTGGAGACCACTTTGGAGAAGTAATTTGGGCCAAACAATTCGCTGAAAATGCCAACATTAGAGACCGTTATTACTTTAGTGATGCTACAAAAAATGAATTTAGTATTTACTCAAAAGCTTCCTTTAAATTAAACGAAAATTTAAGTGGTTTAGTTGATTTACAAGGACGATTTGTGAATTACAAAACTGATGGTTTAACCTCTGATCGAAATACTTTAGATATTGATAAATCTTATAGTTTTTTCAATCCAAAATTTGGATTAACTTATAAAATTAACAATACAAATAGTATTTACACCTCATATGCCAGAGCAAACAGAGAACCAAATAGAGACGATTTTAAAAACGGTTCTGATGTTCAAAATGAAGTATTAAACGATTTTGAATTGGGTTGGCGTTTAAAAAACGAAAAAGTAGTTTTAAATACCAATGTATATTATATGTTGTATAAAAATCAATTAATTCAAACAGGTGGTTTAAATGATGTTGGAGAATATTTACGTGAAAATGTTGAAGATAGTTATCGTTTCGGATTAGAAGTTGATGCTAATATAGTTCTTTCTAATAAGCTTTCTATGAGACCAAACATCACTATAAGTTCAAATAAAATTAAAAACTTTATTTTAGAAAGAGATGATACTAGTAAAAATATAGGAACTACAAATATTGCTTTTTCTCCAAATATTATTGCAGGAAACTATTTAAATTATCAACCTGTTGAAAGTTTAACTATTAACTTTTTATCAAAATTTGTTGGAGAACAATATTTAAGCAATACAGATACAGAAGCCTCAAAATTAGATAGCTATTTTACTAGCGATTTAAATTTAACTTATGAAATAAAACCAAAATCTACTTTTAAATCTATTGTATTATCAGCACTCGTAAACAATATTTTTAACAAAGAATATGTGGATAGAGGTTACACCTATTTAGATTATTGGTCTACACCTGGAACTTCTTTTGAAGTTCAAGGGTACTACCCACAAGCTACTAGAAACTTTTTAGTTGGAGCTACCTTCAAGTTTTAATTGAGGAAAATTATTGGAAAAGAGAAAGCCTAAAGTTGAACTTTAGGCTTTTTTTATAATTTAATTTTACACTTCAATTCCTTTCATCATTTTGTTCCAATATAAATATGGAAGTCCATATTTTTTGAGCATCCATAAACGCCAATGTTCTTTTGAAGAATCAGAAATCATTAATGGGAATTGTTTTAGTTTTGGGTCTGGCTCAAAATTTTGACTGTAATCAAATTCAGCTAAAACCATTTTTCCATAACCTGTAACTAAAGGACATGAGGTATATCCTTCATATTGTTTGGTATCTAATGTGTTTACTTCAATTAATTTTAAAATGTTGGCCACAACAACTGGTGCTTGTTTTCTAATTGCTGCTCCAGTTTTAGATGTTGGTAAGTTTGAAACATCACCTAAACTAAAAATATTAGGGTATTTAACGTGCTGCATAGTACCTTTATCTACATCCACCCAGCCAGTTTCAGAGGCTAGTGGAGAATTAATTATAAAATCGGGTGCACTTTGAGGAGGAGCTAAATGCATCATGTCAAAATAAATACCATACCTATCTCCACTTCTTGTCACTTTAACATCTTTATAATTATATTGAATGTCTTTATCCAATGATTTTTCATCTCCATCTGCAATAGTTACGCAACCTCCAGCAGTTAAATCCTTTTCAATTTCATACCAAGCAATTTTTTTATCGGGATCAACTTTAACTAGTTTATGAAAAAATCGAACATTGATATCTTTTTTATCAATAACCTCCATTAAGGTATCTGCAATAACTTTCACTCCAAATATAGAACCGCTTGGCAATGCAAAAACAATATCAGTATGTTCTCTTAATCCTCTTTTTCTGAAATATTCATCTGCTAAATACATTATTTTTTGTGGCGCCCCTCCACATTTAATTGGAGTAGCTGGTTGCGTAAATAAAGCGGTACCTCCTTTAAATTTTTTAAGAGTTTCCCAAGTTTGTTTAGGATTTGTATAATTACTACAAACAATACCTCTATCCATAGCTTCTTTTAAGCCTGAAATCATTTCAGGAGCAATTTTTAAACCAGGTGCTACTACTAAATAATCGTAAGTATATTCCGCTCCATTTTTAGTAATTACTCTATTATTTTCTGGCTCAAATTTATCTGCAAATTCTCTAATCCATTCAATACCTTTAGGAATTAATGAGCCCATAGGCTTTGCTGTTTTTTCAAAACTATAAGTATTCGCGCCAACTAAGGTCCAAGCTGGTTGATAATAATGTGTATCCGAAGGTTCAATAATAGCGATATTTATCGATTTACTTTTTCTTTTAAGCATCGAAGCCACCATAATTCCTGCTGTACCTCCACCAATGATAAGTATTTGAAAATGTTTAGACATATGATTAATTTTATGTTACACAACTTTTTAAGTTTGGAAATTAACCAAAAAAAAATCGTTTATTGTGATTAAAGTCACAATAAACGATTTTAAAATTTCATCATAAATTATTCTTATTCAGTGTCTGATGACATTCTACCAGCTGCGCAACTTACAAAAGATTTTGCTTTATGTATAATTGTATTTGAGTCTCCAATTTCAGGATACCCCATGGTTCCTAATTTGTTTTTAACCTCATTAATTATTGAACTATCTATAGTGTCAACAGTGATTTTTGAGGTTTCCAAATCAACTGAAACGTTGCTTACTCCATCAATTAAAAGCAATCCTTTTTTTATTGAATTGGCACAACCTCCACATTTTAAATTTAATATTTCTAATGTTGTTATCATATTATCTATTCTTTATTAATTTTTAAAAGTAATGCTCCAAATTCCTCTTAAATCTCCTTCATTATAACCAATAGCTTTATCATTAGGATATAAAGATTTAATAATTGAATCCGTCTTTATTGTTACCAATTCTCCAACTTTTCCATGGCACACTAAACAGTTAGCCTTTATTATTATTGGGGCGTAAAAATGTTTTTGGTTATTGTTATTTAACTCTACAATTGGAGAAAGTCTTTCATTTTCAGTCATCAATTTCTCAAATATTTGAATCACTTCGAGTTCTCTATCAGTTGCTCGATTTTTAGAATTTCTGAATTTATTAGAAACTCTTTTAATTTCAACATTGTAATTTTCTGATATTTCTTTTGTTAATGGTAAAGCTTCTATATTACAAAAAGGAATTGCTTTTTCAGTTCCTCCCAATTGCATCTGTTCCGTTAATTTACCACTCAACGCCTTAAATGAAGCTTGTGCAATTTCTTTTCCTTTTTTAGAATATTCCAGTTTTTCTTTTTTTGATAATGAGGAATTTTCACAAGAAACAAACCCTAAAACCAGAAGAATTATAATACTATTCCTTAACATTTTATTTAACAATTTCATGATTAGTTTTAATCCAGTTTAAAATTCCTCCTTGTAAATCATAAACTTGTTCAAACCCCAATTTTGATATTTTTTTTGAAGCTGATGAAGTTCTATTACCCGACCTGCAATACATAAAAATTGGCTTAGTTTTATCCAATTTGGAAATTTCATCTAAAAAATTCTTGTCAAAATAATTAATATTAACCGCTCCATCAATATGACCTTCTAAAAATTCATTTGGAGTTCTAATATCAATAATTGTGTTATCTATAGATTTCTCTTTAAATTCTTTAGGTGCAATCACATTAATTTCACCAAATTCAGTTTTGGTTTTTGAAGTTTTTTTATTGTTACAATTTACATTTAATAACGCTAAAAACAGTAATAATGATAATTTAATAGTAGTTTTCATAAGTTTTTGATTTTTTACAAAAGTAAAATTACACTAAAATTTATATAGTAACCATTGTTACTTTATTTAAATAAAAAAGGGAGTTTTAAAACTCCCTAATTATTAAATTAAAAAAGAACATTTACAGTAATGTTGTTGGGCAAACATACTCTGTTAGTTTGGCTCCAGTATCTTTTATATCTTTAAAACCACCTCTTACATCTGTTACATTATTGACACCATTAGCTTTGAAAATAGATGCTGCTATTAATGAACGATAACCACTAGCACAGTGTAACACATAGTTTTTATCCGATTTAATTTCTGCAAAATTTGAATGAATAAAATCTAAAGGAAAATTATCGACCCCTACTACATGTTCTGATTGATATTCTGATTCTTTTCTAACATCAAGAGCAACTTCAATACTTCCTTCTTTTAGTTTATTTGCAAATTGAACAGCTGAAATAGAACCAATTTTATCCACTTTATAACCTGCTGCTAACCATGCATGGATACCTCCTCTTAAATATCCTAAAGTATTGTCATATCCAACACGAGAAAAACGTGTTACTACTTCGTGCTCTCTTCCTCCTTCAGCAATAAAAATAATTTTTTGATTGATATCCGTAATCAATGCTCCAACCCAAGGGGCAAAACCTCCATCTACACCTATGTACCAAGCTCCAGGAACTGTACCTTCTTCGGTATATTCATCTTTTGAACGAGTATCAATGACTAATATATCTTCTTGCTCACTCATTTCTTTAAAAGTAGCAGCATCAATTGGAGTTGTTCCTCTATGCAAAATTTCATCAATACTAGTATTTACTCCTTTATTCATTCTAACATTATTGCCAAAGTATTGGGGAGCAGGTTTTAACCCCGTTGTTACTTCTTTAATAAATTCTTCTTTCGTCATATCTGCTCTTAAGGCATAATTGGTTTTCTTTTGATTTCCTAAAGTATCAAAAGTTTCGGAGCTCATATTTTTTCCACAAGCAGAACCAGCACCATGGTTAGGATAAACAACAATATCATCAGGTAATGTCATTATTTTATTTCTTAATGAATCAAACAAATGACCTGCTAAATCTTCTTGAGTTAAGTCTGATTTTACTGCTAAATCAGGTCTACCAACATCTCCAATAAATAAACAATCTCCTGTAAATACGTAAGGTGTATTTCCATCTTTATCAATTAATAAATAGGATGAAGATTCCATAGTATGACCTGGAGTATGTAATAGCTTTAAAGTAACATTACCAATTTTAAATTGCTCTCCATCTTTTCCTTGATGAATTTCGTAATGAGGATTTGCATTTGGACCAAATACAATAGTTGCTCCAGTTTTTTTAGCTAAATCAACTTGACCAGACACAAAATCAGCATGAAAGTGTGTTAAAAAAACATATTTAATTCTAGCTCCATCAGCCTTAGCCATCTCAATATAGGGTTCAGTCTCTCTTAAAGGATCAATTATGGCAGCTTCTCCATTTGACTCAATATAGTAAGCCATTTCTGCCAAACAGCCGGTAAATAATTGTTCTACTTTCATAATTATCTGATTTTTATTTTATTAAACTTAGTACGTAGTTTTCCAAAACTACAAGAAACAACGTATTTTTATGTAATTAAGGTTACATAATAAAAATATTTTGATTTTTTTAACGATTTGTTTGTTTTATATATTCAAAATATTTCACTTCAATTTCTTTATTCTTTTTTCTTTCTTCAAATGCATCAACTGCTTCTTGAATGCTCATAAAGCAACTTTCTAATCCTATTTCTCTTATAACACCCGCTTTACTTAATACATCTCTTACTGGTCCCTTTAAGCCTGAAAAAGACAATTCAATTCCTAACTTTTCATATTTGGTTATTACATCTTTTAACGTGTATATTGCTGAGCTATCAACACTATTAATACTTTCACCATCAACAATAATTAACTTTAATTTATTTCCTTTTTGAGCAACGCATTCATCTAACTTGTCTTTAAAGTATTGTACATTAGCAAAGTATAATTGAGCATCAAACCTTAAAATAAGAATTTCATCTTTGGTTTCCAATAAACCTTCAAATCTTGATAAATTTCTATAAAAATGAGTATTAGGTACTTTTCCTAAAATTGCAATATGAGGTTTGGTACTTCTATATATTAACATAGAAATTGATAAAACTATCCCAGTTAATATTCCTTCCTTTATTCCAATTGTTGCAGTAATTATCAAGGTTATATTCAATATTATTAATTCTCTTTTTGAATAACTAAGTAACTGTTTTGGCACTGTAAAATCTAACAACCCAAAAACAGCTACTATAATTATTGCTGCTAAAATTGCTTTGGGCAAATAATAAAATAATGGAGTAAAGTACATTAATGTAAGACCAACCACAAATGCTGCTATTAAACTAGCTAAAGGAGTTTTGGCTCCAACTTGATTGTTTACAGCCGTCCTAGATAAACCACCAGTGGCTGGGTATGTTTGAAAAAAAGAACCCACTAAATTTCCAAATCCAATAGCTATTAATTCTTTATTGGGTTCTACTTTATAATTAGTATGTTTTAATTCAATTGCTTTTGCTACAGATATCGCTTCCAAAAACGCAATAAATGCTAACGTTAGCGCTATTGGGTATAATTCCATAATTACTTTAAAATTAAAATTTAACATTTTAAAACTTGGTAAACCCTTAGGAATTTCGCCCACAATTTTAACTCCAGACTGTTCTAAATTAAATATTTTAACTAAAAGTATACCTAATACTACTACAATTAATGCAGCTGGAATTTTTTTAGAATACTTTTTAAAATACACTAAAATAATTATTGAGATAGTTCCTATTAAGAAAGTTTTCCATTCAATA
>Ga0193951_1001400_pt1 | contig 10729 bp, 6 predicted proteins | sample BB_2_MG_FD_140370 | JGI IMG/M metagenome (GOLD analysis project Ga0193951, IMG submission 140370) | Microbial mat bacterial communities from the Broadkill River, Lewes, Delaware, United States - BB_2_MG | ecosystem: Environmental > Aquatic > Freshwater > River > Microbial mats | place: USA... | reverse complement strand
TCTTAACTTCATGATATTGTAAAATTACAATGACATTTGACATGATTATTGTTTGATAGAAAGAAAATTTGGTTAAATTTGATTAATATTTCTCGAGGAGCTTAAATCAGCTACGCAATAATCCAAGATAAACACCTATCAACCATTGCGTATGAGTTACTTGAAATTTGACAAAGCTCAATTGGTTAATATGGAGTATTCCTTAAAAAAGGAATATATTCGTACCAATAGGGCGGGATCTTTTGCCAGTTCTACCATTATCAATTGCAACACCCGCAAGTATCATGGCTTGCTCATTTGCCCAATTGAAGCATTTGGTGGCGACCAGCATATTCTACTGTCCACGCTTGATGAAACCATCATTCAGCATGGTGCTGAATTTAATCTGGGCATCCACAAATACCCTGGCGACTATAACCCCAAGGGGCACAAATACATCTGTGAATATGAGATTGACCCCAATCCATCGCTCACCTATCAAGTAGGTGGTGTTAAACTGAAAAAAGAATTATTACTGGTTGAGAAAGAGCAGCGATTATTAATAAAATACTCATTACTAGAGGCCAATTCAGCCACGACGATACGTTTTCAGCCTTTTCTCGCTTTCAGAAACATACATGCATTAACAAAAGCCAACTTAAATGCCAACACACGTTCCGAGCAAATAGATAATGGCATCTGTTCGAACCTTTATGAAAAGTTTCCGAACCTATACATGCAAACGTCGCGCAAATCAGAGTTCATTCATGCACCTGATTGGTACTACAATATTGAATACAGAGAAGAAAAAAAACGAGGTTATAAGTGCCTTGAGGACCTTTTTGTTCCCGGCTATATCGAAATGGAAATCAAGAAAAATGCGCCCGTTATATTTTCTGCCGGCACCACTAAAGCCAGCACAAACACATTAACACGACTTTTTAACTCCGAGTTAAAAAAACGCATTAAAAGAGATAGCTATGAAAGCTGCTTGAGCAATGCCGCTACTCAAATCATATCCAAAAATGGAAAATCAGCAAGTATCATCAATGGCTTTCCTTTTTTAAGCTATAGCGAACGTAATACCTACCTCTCGTTACCTGGATTATGCTTAGGACGTAACGATGAAAAGACGTTTACCAAGATCCTGGACACTGCACTTAAGAACATAAGCCAACGCTTTGTTAGCAAAACAGATCATACATCAATCGATGTGCCGCTGTGGTGTTTTTGGACCCTGCAACAATACGTGGTATTTGGCGCAAGCAAAGTGACCATCTGGTCTAAGTACAAAAAAGTATTAAAAGAAATTCTTACAACATACAAAACAGGCTCTCTTCTACCAGTTCAGCTTCATAAAAATGGACTACTATGGACTAACCAACAAGGCGTTACTTGGATGAAAGCACGAAACAATGGCTCCTTCTTACAGCACAGAAAAGGCTATGTGGTGGAAATTAATGCACTCTGGTTCAATGCCATTTGTTTTGCTATCGAACTGGCTCATGCTTCAAATGATACGGCTTTTATTAAACAATGGGAAGCCTTGTCCCTCCAAATAAAAGACAGCTTTTTGCAAACATTCTGGAGTGATGAAAAAAATTATCTCGCCGACTATGTTATAGAGGACTATACCAGTTGGAGCATACGGCCTAATCAATTATTTGCAGCCTCACTCCCCCATTCTTGCTTAACAAATAAACAACAAAAATTAGTTTTAGACATCATAGACAGTGACCTACTCACACCAAGAGGCCTTCGCACGCTATCACCCAATCATGCCGATTACGTAGGTGTAATTAATGGCAATGAACACGATCGCAACAGCGCTTTCCATAACGGTTCGGTCTTCCCATGGCTATTAGGTCATTACGCCGAAACACACCTCAAGCTGTTTAAATCCTCTGGACATGCACATATCAAAAAGTTATACAATGACTTTGAACAATGCATGACAGTGCACGGCATTGGCTCTATCTCACAAATATACGATGGCAATCCACCGCACAAGCCCAATGAAGCCACATCGTATGCAGTTAGTATCGCAGAAATAATAAGAATTAGTAATATGCTAAAAAATTCACCTTTAAAGTCGTAATGGTATGAAAGTTTTAATGTTTGGATGGGAGTTTCCTCCTCATATCTCTGGTGGTTTGGGTACCGCTTGCTATGGCTTAACCAGAGGATTGTCAAAAATAGATGATCTTGATATTGTATTTGTTGTGCCCAAAACCTATGGCGATGAAGACGAGAGTAAAATGCAGCTCGTTGGCGCTAACTCTATCCACATCAATCAAATACAAAAACACGTCGAAAATTTTAAATTACGACACACCTATTTAGAAATAGAGTCCGCCTTAATACCTTATCATGATCCTGATGAATACTATTCTTTCAGAAACTCAGATTTGTTTGGTCAGAACAAACTATTTAAGGTCAATCAAGAGGGAAAACTCGACTTTAGCGGCAAATACGGGGCTAACCTTATTGACGAAATATACAAATATGCCTATGTTGCCTCAACAGTTAGCATGGAGAATGATCATGACGTGATTCATGCACACGATTGGCTATGCTACCCCGCAGGCATTGCTGCCAAAGAAGTATCAGGAAAGCCATTGGTTATTCACGTGCATGCTACCGATTTTGATAGAAGTGGCGGAAGTGTTAATCCTAAAGTGTATGAGATTGAAAAAATGGGCATGGATGCTGCGGATAAAATTATAGCAGTAAGCAACCTGACACGCAATATCGTAATTGAAAAATATGGCCAAGATCCTGCGAAAGTAGAAACCGTATACAATGCTGTTGAACCAGTTTCATCGGAAGAGAAGAAAGCCATCAAGAAAGGCGTAAAAGAAAAGGTAGTCACCTTTCTGGGGCGCATAACCATGCAAAAAGGCCCTGAATATTTTATAGAAGCTGCCTATCGGGTTTTAAAGCGCACCAATGACGTTAGGTTTGTAATGGCGGGCAGTGGCGATATGCTTGAGAAAATGGTGGATAGGGCTGCCCAACTGGGCATTGCTGACCGCTTTCATTTTACTGGTTTCTTAAAAGGTGACGATGTTTTTAAAATGTTTGCACTAAGTGATCTATACGTCATGCCGTCCGTTTCAGAGCCTTTCGGCATTTCACCTCTCGAAGCCATGCAATCGAATGTACCTGTCATTATTTCTAAGCAGTCAGGTGTATCCGAAATACTTACTCATGCCATAAAAGTTGATTATTGGGATATCGACGCCTTGGCCGACGCCATTTATGGCATAATAAAATACAATTCACTCTCCGACATATTTAAAGAGAAGGGAAAAGAGGAAGTGGATAATCTTAAATGGACTAATGCTGCCATTCACACTCATCGGGTATATACTAATGCTATTCAACTTAACAAAAACCTTCAAAAAGTCATGTTATGAAGTCAATCTGTTTATACTTTCAAGTGCACCAGCCTTTACGTTTAAGAAGATACCGTTTTTTCGACATCGGTAACGATCACTATTACTATGATGATTTTACCAACGAATCCATCATGCGTAAAATAGCCGATGAATGCTACCTGCCTGCCAATCAAATTTTGCTCGACCTGATTAAGGCCAATAAAAAGAAGTTTAAAGTCAGCTTCTCTATTACCGGCGTAGCCCTTGACCAGTTTGAGCAATACGCACCCGATGTTATCGAGAGCTTTAAAGCTTTAGTGAATACCGGATGCGTTGAATTACTGGCCGAAACCTATTCTCACTCCCTTGCCACAGTTAAAAACAAAAATGAGTTTACCAACCAAGTAAAAGCCCACAGCCTGCGTATTTACGAGCTGTTTGGCAAAAAACCAAAGGTCTTTCGCAATACCGAATTGATCTATTCGGATGAAATTGGAAAAATAGTATCGAACATGGGATACAAAGCCATGCTAACCGAAGGCGCCAAACATATTTTAGGTTGGAAAAGCCCCAACTACCTCTACTGCAACTCGCTTAATCCAAAATTAAAGTTATTGATGCGCAACTACACTTTAAGCGACGACATCACCTTCCGGTTCTCGTCTTCTGGATGGAAAGAATGGCCACTAACAACCGAAAAATTTGCCAATTGGATCAACCAATTCGACGAGAAAGAAGATGTGGTTAATATATTTATGGATTATGAAACATTTGGAGAGCACCAGAAAAAGGAATCTGGCATCTTTGAGTTTCTAAAAAACCTACCTAAAGCCATATTAAGTCACGACAATTTTAAATTTGCAACACCTTCAGAAGCGATTAAAGAATATCAACCCATTGCCATAGCACATGTCCCTAACGCCATTTCATGGGCCGACGAGGAGCGCGACTTGTCAGCATGGTTAGGAAATGATATGCAAGACGAAGCTTTTAATAAACTGTATGAGCTGCGTGAAGATGTAGTAACTCTTAACAATCAACAGCTACTTAAAGACTGGAACTACCTGCAAAGTAGTGATCACTTTTATTACATGTGTACCAAATTCTTTTCTGATGGCGACCTGCACTCTTACTTTAACCCGTACAATTCACCCTACGATGCCTTTATTAATTACATGAATGTATTAAGTGATTTTCAAATTAGAATTAATGAGCTTAAAACGGAAGTTAAGCCCGTGGAGAATCATCAGACAGAATTAGACAAAAAAGATGAAATAATAGCCCGGTTCAAAACTGAAATCAGTCATTTAAAAAAACAATTTCAACAAGCTTAGCTATAAGACGCTCATCGTATTATTTTTTAAACCCATTGCCATTAGAATAACTCTAAGCAGCAATTAAACAACTTGTTTACCTATGAAAAAAATAAACTCATCCCCCGATTTTATTTTTGAAGTGAGCTGGGAAGTATGCAACAAAGTAGGCGGCATTCATACGGTAATTTCCACAAAGTCACTATCGCTTAAACACGAATTTAAGGATAACATCATTTACATCGGACCTGACTTTAACGACCAAGCCCACAGAGACAAAGAGTTTATTGAAGACTTGAGTCTTCACCCGGGATGCAGAGAAAAAGCCCTTAAGCGCGGTTTACCAATTCGCATTGGGCGTTGGAAAATACCTGGTGAACCCATCGTTATCCTCATAGACTTTAAAGCACTTCTCGTTAAAAAAGATGACATCTACGCCAAAATGTGGGAAGTCTATGGCTTAGAGTCGCTCTATGGTGATGATGATTATCATGAACCCATGATGTTTGGTTATGCAGCAGGGCAATTTATTGCAGGGTTTGTCAAAGAGAATCTTTCGCCAAGAGAGCAGGTTATCGCCCATTTTCATGAATGGATGACTGGTGCGGGATGCCTTTATATTGAGCACCATATGCCAGAAATTGCCACCATATTTACAACACATGCCACAATGCTTGGTCGAGTATTAGCCAGCAACAATGAGCCTTTGTACGATCTACTTTATGAATTTGAATGCCATAAAAAAGCACAAGAGTACAACGTATCGGCCAAATGCTCTTTAGAAAAGAAAGCTGCCTTAGCTGCCGACTGCCTAACAACAGTTAGTGAAATTACGGCTAAAGAGTGTAAACAATTTTACGATCGTGTTGTAGATGCGGTATTACCCAACGGCTTCGAGGATGATTTTGTTCCCAAGGCCGATAGTTTAAAATCGAAAAAAAAGGCCGCAAGACAAACACTCACTAATGTGGCAGAAGCCTTACTGGGGTACCAATTAAAGCCAGACACTTTATTTGTTGGCACAGGCGGGCGTTACGAATTTAAAAACAAAGGAATTGATGTCTTACTTGATGCACTTGCTCAAGTTAATACGGAACGGGGGCATGATCGTGAAATCATTGCATTTTTCCTTATCCCTGGCGACCAAAGAGGGGCGCGTAAAGATCTAATTCAAAACCTTGAATCCGGCACTAAAAACGAGCCTTTGGTAACGCCTTTTTTAACCCATTACCTTGGCAACGTAGATCATGATCCCATTTTGAATAAGATTAAAACACTTCAATTCACCAATTCGGTTAATGAGAAAGTGAAAATCATTTTTGCCCCAACCTATCTTGATGGTCACGATGGTATCTTTAACAAAACGTATTATGATTTATTGATGGGGCTCGATCTCACTTTGTTTCCTTCTTATTATGAACCATGGGGCTACACCCCGATGGAAAGCATTGCCTTTGGCATACCTACACTAACAACCTCATTAGCTGGATTTGGAAAATGGGTGATGCAAATTGACAAAAGCGGACATGGTGGTGTTGAAGTTTTAAAACGAAACGACTCTAACTCCGATGAACTAACACACAACATAGCAAGCTACATTAAAACATTCTCTACCCGAAAATCAGCAGAAATACAAGCATATAGTAACGATGCACACGAAATTGCAGAGCATACTGTTTGGAAGAATTTTATTGGGTATTATTTTAAAGCTTACGAGATAGCAATCAAAAACAATATGGAAAAAGGTGCTGACAAAAAAAACTACAAAAAACCCTTACAGGTACCCAAGAGCAACCAATTACAATGGCGTAAGCTTATTGTAGAGTCTAACCTACCTCAGGAATTACTAGGATTAGAGGAATTATCAAAAAACCTATGGTGGTGCTGGAACTACAATGCCATTGACCTCTTTGAGTACATTGATCCTGAACTTTGGCGAAAAGTAAGAAAAAACCCTATTGTTCTGCTTAAGTCTGTAAGTTCTATTCGCCTTAACGAATTAGAAAAGGATACGCACTTTATTGCTAATTTCAAAGCTGTTTACAATGATTTCAAAGCCTACATGGCTTGTAAACCAGCCAAAGAGCAACCCAAGATTGCCTACTTTAGTATGGAGTACGGTTTAAGCGACAACCTAAAAATATACTCTGGTGGACTTGGTATTTTGGCCGGCGATTACCTGAAGGAAGCCAGTGATTCAAATGTCAACATGGTGGCCATTGGTTTTTTGTATCGTTTCGGATATTTCACCCAACGCCTATCGCTCAACGGCGAACAGCTCGTAGAGTTAAATGCACAACGTTTTTCTCAGCTCCCTATCTCTCATGTGCGTGATGAAGCAGGCATACCCAAAACCATTAATTTTCACTTGGAAGGGCGCACTGTAAAAGCAATGATATGGCAGGTTCTTGTCGGTCGCATCAAGCTATACCTGTTAGATACTGATACCGAAATGAATGATGAACAAGATCGTACCCTTACACACCAGCTGTATGGAGGCGATTGGGACAACCGCATTAAACAAGAAATTTTACTTGGCTTAGGTGGCATCAAAGCTTTAGATGAACTAGGTATTGAAGCCGACCTATACCATTGCAACGAAGGCCATGCTGCCTTAATTAATGTAGAGCGACTCAAAAAGCACATCAACCAAGGTTTCTGTTACGATGAGGCCTTAGAAATCGTTCGTGCAACTTCCTTATTTACCACACACACACCCGTGCCTGCTGGTCATGACACCTTTTCGCCAGAAATGATTCGCCACTATCTCTACTACATCCCCGACGAACTGGGCATTAGTTGGGAGCAATTTTTGGCCCTGGGGCGTGCCAACCCATTGGATGAGAATGAAAAATTTTCGATGAGTAACTTGGCTGCCCACACCTCTGTAGCTATGAATGGCGTTAGCTGGTTACATGGTAAAATATCACAGGAAATGTTCAACAATCTTTACGACGGCTATTTTCCTGAAGAATTGCACATTGGCTATGTAACCAACGGGGTACATTACCCCACCTGGACAGCTAAAGAATGGCGCACCCTCTACGAACATGAATTTGATGAAGGTTTTATCAATGACTTATCTAACAAGTCTTACTGGGAAAAGATACACGACATTAGCGACGAAAAGATATGGGCCACCAAGAACATTTTGCGCAAAAAATTAATTGATTATGCCAAAGAGCGCTTCCATCGCAATTGGGTACGACGTTATGAAGATCCTAAGAGTCTAGTTGAAATCATTGATTCTATTGATGCCAATACCTTAACCATAGGTTTTGCCCGACGCTTTGCGACTTACAAACGTGCCCATCTATTATTTAGCGATTTACAACGGTTATCGAAAATACTAAATAAGCCCGATAAACCTGTTCAGTTTATTTTTGCTGGCAAAGCACACCCTGCTGACAAAGCAGGTCAAGATCTAATAAAGTTAATTGTTGACATATCTCGTCGGCCTGAGTTTGTCGGTAAAATTTTATTTCTAGAGAACTACGATATGGAACTGGGCCAGAAGCTGGTAAAAGGCGTAGACATATGGATGAACACCCCTACTCGCCCGCTAGAAGCATCAGGCACCTCCGGAGAAAAGGCCGTGATGAACGGGGTTATGAACTTTAGTGTGCTTGACGGCTGGTGGCTCGAAGGCTATAGAAAAGGCGCTGGTTGGGCATTAACTGAAAAGCGAACTTATGAAAATCAGGCGTTTCAGGATGAACTGGATGCACAAACCATCTATTCGATTTTTGAAAATGAAATTGTTCCATTATTTTACCAACGTAATGAAAATAACATTCCTAGCGACTGGGTGAAATACATTAAAAACTGTATTGCCGACATTGCGCCAGATTACACCACAAAACGCATGATGGATGATTACAAAAGGCGATTTTACAAGCCTATGTTTGACCGAGTAAAAAAGATACGACTTAATGATTTTGACCAGGTTAGAACCACAGTGGTGTGGAAACAAAAAATACAAGCCGCTTGGGATGACATTGAAGTGATATCGATTGATGCCCCAAGCACTCCAAAACACAAATATTTATCAGGACAAAGCTATCACATAGAAGTCGTTTTAGACCTCAAAAGCTTAATTAACGAAAACATTTGTGTGGAGTTAGTCATTAGAAGTTCAGAAGAAAACCAGAAGGCTGGCCCAATAGGTGCCCAAAAGTTCGAACAGGTTAAAACCCTCGACTCACTAGCCTTTTACGAATTAGATTTAGAACTGATCGACCCTGGTGTTTTTGACGTGGGATTCAGGGTATTTGCTTGCAATCCTGCGCTGCCACACCGACAAGATTTCAACTATATAAAATGGATTTAATCAAGGTAAACAAATTAATGACACAAGAATTAGACAAGTATTACTTAAGTATTGAAGAGCCTAACAGGGGCTGCTTATTAGCCTTACGTCACCTCATTTTGAAGCAAGATGAGCAAATAACAGAAACACGCAAATACCATATGCCGTGTTTCTGCTATAGAGGTAAAGCTTTTTGTTACTTATGGACTGATAAAAAAACGGGTGAACCTTATGTTTTATTTGTAGAAGGCCAATACCTTGAGCATGATGATCTGGAAACAGGCGATCGGACGAGAATGAAAATTTTAAGAATTAATCCAAATAAAGACCTTCAGGTAAAAAAAATTGAATTACTACTTAATAAAGCTTTAAATTTGTACCGAAATGGAACGATAAAAATAAAATAGAAATGACCTGATGGTCACACCAAAGCGGCTACTATCATAAGTAACGCCTAGCTAATAGGCTCGCTTTGTTTCCTTCAGGTTAAATGAGCTACCGATTTATTTCAGGACTAAGAACAACGCGAATAAGCAATATAATTACACACAGGAATTTAATATTTATTGCTATGTCTACATTATTGTCTACTTTCGCGTAATAAAAAAAGTACGAGTATTCACTAAGTAAACATTAAAAAAACAAGAATGGGGCAATCGCAAGAGACCTTTAGTAAAAAAGAAAAAGAGAAAAAACGTTTAAAGAAACGAGAAGAAAAGTTAAAAAGACAAGAAGAGCGTAAAGCTAACTCTCAAAAAGGTTCTAGTCTTGATGACATGATCGCTTATGTTGATGAGAATGGAAATATCACTGATACTCCTCCAGATCCAACAAAAAGAAAGAAGATAGATGCTGAAAGCATCGAAATTGGTGTTCCCAAGAGAGAAGAAGGCGATGAAATAACTGAATTTAAAGGCCGCATTGATTTTTTCAATGAAGCAAAAGGGTTTGGTTTTATTAAAGAATTAGATACTCAAGAGCGCTATTTTGTGCATGTCAATGGCCTGTTGGAAGAAGTTAAAGAGAACGACAAAGTTACTTTTGAACTAGAACAGGGTCTTAAAGGCTTAAATGCTATCCGCGTTAAGAAGATATAATTACTCCTCCCCTTATGGGGTAATCTGCGTCAGCGAGTGTTAGAGTAGAGTTACTTACCTTGCATTATAAACTGAGATGACAAAGCCGACAAAAAAGGGCAATCAATTTTGTCGGCAGTGGTTACTCTTTTATAATCACTACTTTGCACTTCTTCTTCTACACTTAATATTCTATAGCCATCACAACATAACCGAAGGCTTGGATTGGTATGCTTAAACCTTCACTTACCAGTTCCTCTGTACCTATGGTTTTTTCCACTTGAGTTTGTAAGTTGCAGAAAATCATCCTAAGAGGACGTGGCACATGCAGCACATTTAAGGCATCAGGAGGCAACACCACATTAACATCCTGGCTATTAGCATCAAAATTACACACAACGAGTAACTGTTGTACAGCACTATACCTTAGAAAAGCATACACCATATTACTATCAAACATAGAGTTATCATCATTGGCCCACATTAAATCATAAAACAAGCCACTTCTAATTGCCGGCTGCTCACAATTTTGTAACAGCTCAACATATGCCTGCCTTAGTTGCTTTTGCGACTCGGATAGCAATAAACCATCAAAAGCACCATCGTTCATCCATTGCTGGTGCTGAGGCATAGCCCAATAATCAAAAATACTGGTTCGCCCATCATCGCCAC
>Ga0193951_1001399_pt1 | contig 10733 bp, 13 predicted proteins | sample BB_2_MG_FD_140370 | JGI IMG/M metagenome (GOLD analysis project Ga0193951, IMG submission 140370) | Microbial mat bacterial communities from the Broadkill River, Lewes, Delaware, United States - BB_2_MG | ecosystem: Environmental > Aquatic > Freshwater > River > Microbial mats | place: USA... | reverse complement strand
TATTTTTGAAAACTGAGGATTAAACTTTTCAAACGCTTTTAGAACTATTTCTTTTGACTTTTCAAAACTATACTCTTCCTCTTTTTTTTCTAAAGGAGCATATCTATCATAATCATAAAGTTGCTCTAACCCCAAAAGCTCTGCTTTTTTAACATAATAGTCTTGAACTAAATCAAAACTATCCTCAGCAGCGTCAACAAGTGCATTTACACTTGTTTGGCTTATTTTATTATCCAAGTGGCGAAATTGTTCAGGGGTTTTATAGCCTCTTAGTTCACAATCACTTTTATGATCTGCTTTAATCATATTGTAAATATATGCTAAGAGTGGTTGATGTTGTTTTAAACCCTTACTAAAAGCAGCTGAAGCCTTTTTTCTAACTTCTCTATCAGGATTATGAAGAAGTGATAAAATTTCCTCTTCAGAAATCTTTTTCCCATCATAAGTAAACTTCAAGCGACTAAAATGCTCGTCAAAAAGACGACTAAACGCATTGCCTCCTGTTGTACTCTTTTTCATAAGAATTCTCTCTTCTTTTGAAGTTAACTGATATGGTTTTTCTTCTTGAAGTGACTGTAGATAAAACCTATAACCATTTGTTCCATCTATGAACTCTTGTTGTTTTATTTTTGAGAGGCGATTAAACTCTAGCTCAAAAAAGATTAAAAATTCACTTACTTTTGTATACTCATTTTGATATTTTGCATAAAATCCACCGTTGCTACTATCCGTTGCAAACTTTAAAAATGCATAGGTCATAATTTTTCCAAGAATTTGAGATATACACTCATATTCACGAATTGCTTCTAAAAACTCATTTGAATTTAAATTTTTCAATCCATTTTTATACATTTTTTCAAAAGTTTTCGCTTTTAATTTTGTATTGTCCAAATCTTTGTCTAATTCATCTTCACTTTTATATAGTGCGCTCAAGTCCCAATTTAAATTCAATTTTTGCCTCTTTTATTATGTAAAATCCTATTAAAGCGTTTATTATAGCAAAATTTTGAGCATTTTTTAAATCATCAATGATTAAATTTTCACATTTTCAATACTATCAAATAGTTCACTTAATCTGTTAAGTCAGTTATATATTTCTTAAACTTCTTTTTTGTATACTCAACTTAACTATAATATTTATGAGGAGTATTAAACATGGCTAAGAAATTTCGTTTAATCACTAGAAGTGATATGGATGGATTGGTTTGTGCTGTTATTTTAAAGCAATTAGAACTAATAGATGATATAAAATTTGTTCATCCAAAAGACATGCAAGATGGCACGATAGAAATCACAAATAATGACATTATTACAAATCTACCTTATGTCCCACACGCTCATTTAGTATTTGATCATCATGAGAGTGAAACAGTCCGTAATGCCGGCGCTAAAAACCACATTATCATTGCAGATGCTCCATCTGCTGCTCGTGTTGTTTATGATTATTATTCAAAAGAAAACGACCTATCTATGATAAGCGAAGAGATGATGCAAGCTGTTGATAAAGCAGACTCCGCACAATTTTCAAAAGAAGATATCTTAAATCCTAGGGGCTGGGAGCTACTTAGTTTTATGATGGATTCACGTACAGGACTTGGTAGATTTAGAGAGTTTAGAGTGTCAAATTATGACTTGATGATGAACTTGATTGATTATTGTAAAAATCATAACATAGATGATATATTAAAACTTCCAGATGTAAAAGAGAGAGTAGACTTATATAACAAATACGCAGATGAATTTAAAGAGCAACTTTTGCGTTGCAGCAAAGTGTATGATAACTTAGTAGTTCTTGATTTAAGAGAAGAAGAGATCATCTACCCGGGTAATCGTTTTATGATTTACGCACTTTTCCCACAAACCAATATATCTATACATGTAATTTGGGGATTCAAAAAACAAAATACAGTTTTTGCAACAGGAAAATCTATCATTGATAGAAGTTCAAAAACAAATATTGGTAACTTGATGCTCAAATACAACGGGGGAGGACATAGCGCGGCAGGAACTTGTCAGATAGACAATGATAAATGCGAAGATGTTTTAAAAGAGCTCATAGAAGCAATCACCACTGACGGATAAAATTAAAAAAGGGCTTTACATGTAAAGCCCTTTTGGACTATATAAAACCCTACTAAAGCATTCATTACTGCAAAATTTTCTGCTTTTTTTAAATCTGTTAGAGTTAAGTTTTCATATTTTAAAAAACCGCTATCTATAAGTCTAGCTCTTGTAGTTCCTCTTAGAAGTGGTGTTTTAGGAGTCAACCAACAACCCTCTTTTTGCAAAGCGATATTTGCGATTGTTGTATCTGTTATAAAACCATTTTTTACTATAATGATCTCTTTATCATCTTCTTTAAGAGCATCGAGTTCTTCTCTATTGGCGTACTTATAGTTATATTCTATATCTGATTTTACGATTTTAAACTCTTTAAATGCTCTACTTTTAAACTCTTTACATGTAAAGCTTTTTATCTCTTTATCATAATCAACTCTAAGCCTAAACTCACCTCTTTGAGGTAACTCAAAACTCTGTTTTTTTAACTCTAGTTTATCTTCAAAACCAAAAAATTCTCGTGTATAATCCACTCGTTTTTGATGATACTCTAAATTTAAAAGTTTTCCATCTTCAACTTTGATTGTTTCAAAACATCTCATTTTACTCTGCCAGAGCGAAGAAACCCAACCCAATCTTCACGATTTTGCTGTTTTGCTTTTTGTATCGCACTTTTTATATCGTAACTCACTCTATGAAAAGATACATCCCACTCTTTGTTTTTTTGAAGTATTGCATAAGAAGCTCGAGGAGTATAATTTTGCATGTTGTGAAATACTGGTGCATCATCACTATAAGCTTGAAGTCCAACACTCCCTGGATTTATCACTATCTGTCCAGATGAGAGTTCTACACATCTTGGTATGTGAGTATGTCCACAAAGAATTATAGGTGAAGTTATATCTCCTAACATCTTTATGATTTCTTTATCACTTCTTACTTGTGGATTTGAAGAGCTTATATCTTCTAAAAGATACACTAAATCATCATCAACAGATCCATGACAAGCATATATATCTGAGTTAATTTTCAAATCAAAAGGTAAACTTTTCATCCATTCTAAAGGCTCTGTTTTTAACTCATCTAATATAAACTGCATAGTTGGATTTGCATCTATCTCATCTTTTGTAGCTTCATGGATTTGTCTGTCTTGATTACCAGATATCGTTATGAAATTTTTCTCTTTTAAGTACTCATAAGTCTCTCGTGGAGCAATTGGCCCATATAAAATATCGCCAAGATTTATAAAAGTATCAACTCCTTTTGCCTGTGCATCTTCTACAACAGCTTTTAGAGCATATATATTGCTATGGATATCTGATAAAATTGCAATTTTTTTCAAACCGTTTTCCTATTTATAAATAAAGCGATACTTGTATCAAGTATCGCTAAAATTTATCTTCATCCTTGATTTAACTCAAAATAATTTAACTGAAACTCATTTTCAGGGTATGAAAATTTTTTATTTATATATTTTTTTCTGTACTTACTATGTTACCATCTTTAAATAAAAACTCTCTTAGCATTTTGTCCCATACTTCAGAGTTTTTTCTCAGCCACTCTATACCCATACAGGCATGTTCTATCTCTTCATCTCTATTATGTTCCATAATCGCTTTAGCTTCTTTATCTGAAGCACATGTAGCTCTTTGATTGTACCAATCTATTGCTTCGAGTTCTTCCATAGTACTTTGTATTATTCTATGATAATCCTTGATATAATCAGACAGATCATCTGGATTTTCATGAAAACCTTCATGTGCCATTGTATACTCCTTCTTTATTACTTTGAACTAAATGCTTGCTCGGCTTTTTCCCATGAATTAGCTAGTTTTTCATATGCACTTGTAAAGCCTGTTTTTATCCTTTCCCAAGCAACTTTGGAACTCTCTTTAAGACTCCCAAAATTTTCTGCAAGCTCATTTCTAGCTTTTCTCAATTCTCTTAGGTCTTGTTTCGCGTCTTTTCTCGCTTTTTTTGTCATGCTATCCCATTTGTTATCAACTTTATTTTCAAGTTGTTCGATGTTTTTATCCAACTCATTCATAGCAGACTTAGCATTTTTAAGAGCTTCATCTTTTTTATCTACACTATAATTTTTAAAAGATTGCATCAACTCTTTTGTCTGTTGTTTCACCTCTTTAAAAGAAGTCTCGTTGTCTACTCCTCCTGATGCACTAAGAGGTGCTGCTAGTAAAAATACTCCTAGCATTGTTATAATTATTTTGCGTATATATTGCATAATTTCTCCTTTATTTATATGTTTTATTTCTCTATTATGATTAGGGAAATCTTGATTTAGCAGAATTAAATCCTTCTAAAAAAGCATTTTTTGCTTCTTCTGCTCCTGTTTTTAAATCTTCCCAAGCATCTTCACTTGCGTTTTCTATCTCCATGGCTTTGAGTTTTAACCTATCATTGAATGTTTTAAGTTCTGCTATCTTATTTTCGTACTCGATTTGTGTATCAGCCTCATATCCCTTAACTTGTGCTTTTAGCTTTTCAATCTCTAAGTTCCACTCTTCAATTTGTGCTTGAAGTTTTTTTTGATATGCTTCTTTCATACTCATTTTTATCTCCTTTGTATGATTTAAATGGTTATGTTTATTTTGACCATCTGTTAATAGCCTAACAAATCAAACTTAGTCTCCACTTAACAAAAATATTTATTTTTTTGCTTTATTGTAATTTGTAAAGTTACGGGTATGTCACTAAATACAGTCGATTGAAGTCTTAATATTGAATTTTATAACTAAATTAGTATACACTCAAGTATGCATGTCAAATTAAAAATAAACCTTATCTTTCATCTCTTCGTATTCACTTAGAGCATCACTTTCGATTGTTATTCCTCCACCACTTTTATATATGTAGTTTTTACCTTGTTTTTCTATAAAGCGTATCATAACAGCACTATCAAAACTTTTGCCATCGTAATAACCAAAGACACCAGTAAAATATCCTCTTTCATAATTCTCTACTTCTTTTATGATTTGCACTGTTTTTTTCTTTGGGGTTCCTGTGATTGAGCCTGCTGGGAGCATTTTTTTGATTATGTTTCCTAGATTATCATGCCAGTTTTGATTTAAATCAGCTGTGATTTTTGAGCTTACTTGAAGAAGTTCTTTGTTACCTGCGTTGATTTTATCTATATATCTAAACTTTTCTACTTTTACATTTTTGCCAACCATACCAAGATCATTTCTTAGTAAATCAACAACCATCGTATGCTCACTTGTCTCTTTTTGATTCGCTAAGATTCTTTCCATTGCATGTGGGATACTTGCTTCAATCGTACCTTTCATAGGATAAGTACTTATTTGGTTTTCTTTGATTTGTACAAATCTTTCAGGAGAAAAACAGACAAATTTATCTTTAACATGTAACTTAAAAGGAGCCTTTGAGGCATAAAAAATATCTTCTAAGTCTATAGAGCCTTCTAGCTTTGTTTCAAAAGTAAGATTTAAAAGATAGGTATTACCTCTTTTTATCTCTTCTTTTACTTTTTTTAAAGCACTCTTATACGTATTAAAATCTACATATAAACGATTTGTAATATTGGTTTTTTGATAATTTTTATTTTTTTGATAATTTCTAAAATTTTCTAATTGAAACTGAACATTTTCATCTTCAAAAATCCAGTTTTTCATATTAAAATCAATGGCAAAAAAGATTGATTTTCTTTTTTTACCATACTCATTTAATTTTTCAAACAATCAGTTTCTCCAGTACAGCCATACGAACAGCAACACCATTTTTAACTTGTTCAAGCACTTTACATCTTGAATCACTTAACATATCATCACTAATGTCTACATTTCTATGAACAGGGCCTGGATGAAGAAGAAGGATATTTTTCTCTCCTACTAACTCTTTAGTGATACAAAAGTCATTTGCATAATCTTGAAGCGAAGCATATATCTGATTTTTATGGCGTTCTGTTTGAGTTCTTAAACTCATAACTATATCCATATCTCCTATGACTTCTTTTATACTGTGACTTGTTTTTAAAGTAGTTTCTGGTAAAAAATGAGGAGGAGCAACAAGAGTAACATCCAAACCATAACGAGACAATAGCTCTATATTTGAGTTTGCAACGCGAGAGTTTTTAATATCTCCTACAATTGCAATCTTTTTACCTGTTAAATCTTTAAAATATCGACTCATTGTAAACAAATCCAATAGCGCTTGTGTAGGATGAGCGTGAGGCCCATCACCACCATTTAAAATAGGACAATTTACATAGTTAGAAAGTATATGAGGAACACCTGAATTTTTGTGCCTAACAACAATAGCATCAGGTCCCATAGCATCAAGATTTGCAGCAGTATCAAACAAAGTTTCACCCTTACTTGATGAGCTGTGAGAAACATCAAGACTCACTACATTTGCTCCAAGTCTCTTAGCTGCTATTTCAAAACTACTTCTAGTTCTTGTTGAATTTTCAAAAAATATGGTTATAACCATACGATCGTTTAGTATATCTCTTTGCTTTTCATCCAAAAACAACTCAGCTCGCTTAAAAAGCGCATTGACTTCGTCTATAGAAAAATCTCTAGTATTGATTAAATGTTGCAATCTATTTCCTCAAATAATATATGCCAATTTTAACAATATTTAACTTAATTAACACTCTATTTAATTTTTTGATGTACAATATAATTAAAGAAAAAAAGGATACAACATGAAAAAACTTATTTTAATTCCTTGTCTATTTTTAGGTCTTTCTCTTAGTGCTGAATCTATCAACTATACAGAGAGCGTAGATGTAATTTCGAGTGAGCCAATTTATAAGACAATAACAACAAGAACACCTTACCAAGAGTGTTGGGATGAAGAAGTCACTCATAGTGGCTCAGCAGAAAGTCCTATAGGTTCTCTCATTGGCGGTATAGCTGGTGGTATTTTAGGAAACCAAGTGGGTGGAGGAAGTGGAAAAACAGCTGCTACTGTTGGAGGTGCCATAGTTGGTACACTTGTAGGGAAGAACCTTTCTGAAAGAAATTCTCAACCCTCATCATCTATGCAAAGAAGATGTGTGACAAAGTATCAAGAGGAAAGTTCTGAAAAATTAGTTGGCTACAAAAATATAGCAAATTACAAAGGAAAAACGATAACAAAATATACTAAAACACCACAAGATAAAATCAGTGTATCAATCAATGTTAATTACTAATAAATCCAATATTTTAGTAATATCACATTGAAGACTTAAAACCTTGTCAAATCTATCTTTATAGTAAGGCAAGGTAGTTTGTTTAAAACTATCTTCATTATCTTTAAAATTTATACACCATTGATACTTTACATGTAAGGAATCTAGCAAGTTTTTATTTAAAAGCGTATCGTTAATACAACCAAGATTTGCATGAGTCACTAAAAGTGCCACCGCATTAAACTCTTTTACGAAGTCATACATATAAAGATTTTCATCAACAGGAACCATCAAGCCACCAGCACCCTCAATCAAAATTATATCACTAACTCTTTCCATCTTTTCAAAAGCTACATGTAAAAGATTCATATCAATTTTTTCATTCCCTTTAGACACATAGGGAGCCGCTGGGAGTTCATACTGAATAGGCACTACATCCTTACATGTAAAGCTTTTTAAGTCTGGATTGTGCTTTTGAGCAAGTTCTAAAAGTAATTTTCCATCAAGTGGCTCATCAATCACACCAGTCTCTATAGGCTTCAGTATCCCTACTTTTAATCCTCGATTTGAAAGCTCTTCTATAAGTTTACATGTAGCGTAAGTTTTACCTATGTCAGTATTTGTCGCTGTTATAAAAATTGGTTTATATCTCATTTTATTTCTTTTATTTTGTAAAGTATGATTGCTGCAACGATAGAAGCATTTAAACTTGTGACTTCTTCGTTAATGTCTATTTTTAATATACTATTAGAAATTTTTAAAATCTCTTCTTCAATTCCGTGTCCTTCACTGCCAATTATGATTGCTGATTTTTTTGGAAAACTAAATTTCTCTAAGCTAACTGCATTTTGTTCATTTGCTGTAGATATTAGCGCATAGCCATTTTGCTGTAAAGTTATTAAATCACTTCTTAAACTGTTTGATTTGTAAACTTTTAAATTAAACACATTGCCAGTTGAAACACGGATACATCTTCGTAGATATGGAGAACAAGTTTTCTCATCTATCAAAATCGTACTAATACTAAATGCAGCACAAGAACGAACAATCGAGCCTACATTTTCAGGAGAAGTAAGACCATTTAAAACAACAATATTGCCACTAATTGCATCAAACTCAATGAAACTTGGCTTATCAATCAAAGCCATTATCCCTTGGTGAATTTTATGCCCTACTATTTGTTCCATAAGTTCATTTGATGCTGTATAAATAGGGAAATCTATAGTTTGACAGTGCTCTTTTATAAAAGCTATATTTTCTGTTGTAGTAAAGAGTTTATGTATTTTTATATCCATTTTAAACAACTTTTTTAATACATTTTTACTCTCTACTACAACATTTTCTTTACTATGAACAGACTGTTTAAGTGAAACAAATTCTGCTATATCTTCGTCATTTATATCTGTTATAATTTTTTTATTCATATATCATTATAACAAATAAATCTTTTATGCTTTGAAAATTTGGTAAATTGAGCTGAAGTCTTCGTCGCCTTTACCCTCCATTCTCATCTTTGAATATAACTCTTTTACAACGCTAGCTGTATACAAAGGCCTATTCATGCTATAAGCTAAATCTTGCAGACAGTGTAAATCTTTATTGATTGCTGCATTACTAAAATGTGGACTAAAATCTTCATCAATAAGCTTTTGAGTTTTAGCAGCAAGAACAAGTGACTTCCCTCCACCAACGCCTAAGATTTCCAATATGTCTTTTTTATCAATCCCACAAGCTTCACCAAGAGCAGTTGATTCTGCGATTGTTGCCATAAAAGATCCTAAACATAGGTTATTAATAAGTTTCATCTTAGCTGCATTTCCAGGAGTTCCTAAAAAAAATATACTTTGACCAAATTTTTCTAATAAAGGTTTACATGTAAAAAACAACTCTTCTTTTCCAGCTGTAACTATTGTAACTGCTCCATTTTGTGCAGGAACTACACTTCCAAATACTGGGGACTCTAGATATGCTCCCTCTTTATCGGCTACCATTTTGTGAAAGTCAAGGACATCATCATAATGATTGGTTGTCAAATCTATAATAGTCTTTCCTTTCAAATCTGCACTTAAGAGTCCATCTTCCATACATAGAACATTTCTAACACCATTTGAGTCAAAAAGACACATAAAAACTGTATCACAAACTTCGACTAAATCTTTAGGGCTAGATGCGATTTCTAGTCCTAAGTTTTCTACTTTTTCAATTGACCGATTCCATACTTTTACATCTTCACCTTGTGATTCTAACCTTTTAGCAATCGCAGAGCCTAAATTTCCTAAACCAATAAATCCTACTGACATATTTTCTCCTACTATTTTTTAGAATTATAGTCTATTTTAGACAAAAAATCAATTAATTTTTGTAAAATTTAGACATTTTGTATAAATTTATGTTAGAATCATAAAATGAAAAAAGAATTAAACTCATTAGTACCTTTATGTGATGCTATAAGTAAATTGTTTTATCCCAATGTTGAAGTTGTTATGCATGACTTAACATCAAAAAAACTAGTTCATATCTCCAATGCTTTTTCAAAAAGAAGAGTTGGTGATGCTATGATAAGTGACATCAAAGACTTTTCTTTACTTAGAGAAGATACCATCGGTCCATACGATAAAATCAATGACGATGGTAAAAAACTAAAAGCAGTGACTACTATTATAAGAGATATTCAAGGCTTACCTATAGGAATGATGTGCATAAATTACAATATTGATTCTATGGAAACACTTTTTGATTCCCTCAAAGGATTTTTAAATCATAATACCCCATCACAAAATCCACCAATACTATTTTCACAAAACTGGAAAGAGCATACAAATCAAACAATAGAAAGATATTTAAAAAAGAAAAACATATCTCTTTCTGGACTCTCTACTAAAGAGAAAAAAGAGTTAGTATTCTTTTTGAATGAAGAAGGTATTTTTGAGATTAGAAATGTTGTTACTTATTTATGTGGTATTTTAAATATCTCAAGAGCAACAATATATAATTGGTTAAAAGAGAATAAAAAATAATTTTTTTACTCTCTTAGTTCTATCTACATTTTATAACTCTTCCATAGCTTTTGCTAAATTTTTAGCAACATCTTGATAATTTCTTGTGTCTAAAAGCTTTTGTTGTCCCGATTTTCCCATCTCTCTAATTTTATCTTTTGGATTTGCAATAATCTCTTCTAACTTATTAGTTATGCTCTTTTGGTCAAAATCACAAATCCAAGCATCTTTGTCATTTTCAAATACAGTATTGTTTAATTCGTTATTGGATATCAATGCAGGAATACCACTAGTATAGTAATCTATGATTTTAAGATGCACAGATGTTCTAAAGATATCAATATCAGGCAACAATGCAACACCTACATCACAATGAGCCAATTCATCTAGTAATTCATCTTTTGTATCAGATTTAATAATCTTTATCTTATCTTTTATCTTTACAAATTCTTTAACACAATTTTGAGCATAATCCTCATCTACAGTTGATATCAATAACTCCCAATTTTCACTTTTCAAAGAGT
>Ga0193951_1001397_pt1 | contig 10735 bp, 6 predicted proteins | sample BB_2_MG_FD_140370 | JGI IMG/M metagenome (GOLD analysis project Ga0193951, IMG submission 140370) | Microbial mat bacterial communities from the Broadkill River, Lewes, Delaware, United States - BB_2_MG | ecosystem: Environmental > Aquatic > Freshwater > River > Microbial mats | place: USA... | reverse complement strand
TTTACTCTCAATTTTTATTGTAAACTATATAATATCGTTTTTTCTACTTAATCGATTTCTTTTTCAGAAAATACTTCCTGTTTACAAAACCATTCACGGCCTAAATTTCTCTAACAAAGAACTTCGCAAACAAGTAGAAAATAGCGATATAGTAAAAGCTGTTGAGCGTGAGGTGCAAGAGTGGACAAACAAAAAAACTCTAGAAATTAATCAGCTACGCCAGTTAGAACAGTACCGAAAAGAATTTATTGGAAATGTGTCGCACGAGCTAAAAACCCCAGTATTTAATATCCAAGGTTATGTTCTTACTCTGCTAGACGGAGGACTTGAAGATGAATCGATAAACAGAAAGTATCTTGAAAAAGCAGAAAAGAGCATCAGTCGAATGACAGCTATTTTAAAAGACCTAGACGAAATTGCTAAACTAGAGTCGGGTGTATTAAAATTAAACGAAACAGCTTTTGACATTGTAGCCCTTATAGAAGAGGTAATAGAAAGTCTGGACTTTAAAATTAAAGAGACAAATACTATTATTGATCTTAAAACCGATAAAGAACATTTTGTTGAAGCCGACAGAAAACGAATTTATCAAGTAATTAGCAATCTGTTATCAAATGCTATAAAATATGGCGACAAAGAGTGCAGGATAAAGATTGGCTTTACCGACATGCATGACCGATTGCTTATTGAGGTTAAGGATAATGGAAGCGGTATTCCTGCCGAAGCTCTTCCTCGACTTTTCGAACGTTTTTATCGTGTAGACAAAAGCCGCTCGCGTAATCAAGGCGGTTCGGGACTTGGACTGGCAATTGTTAAACACATACTTGAAGCTCACAAACAAACAATTCAAGTTTCAAGCAAATTAGGAATTGGGACAACCTTTATGTTTACACTTTATAAAGCAAAATAAAAAAAGCCAGACTTTATCTGGCTTAGATTATATTCAAAAATAAAGATATTACTTTTTCTCTTCGTCTTTCTTTTTCTCTTCGTCTTTATCTTGTTCGGTGGCATTTTTAAACTCTTTCATACCTTGACCTAAACCCTTCATTAGTTCAGGGATTTTTTTACCACCAAAAAGTAAAACTAATAGTGCCACTATTAAAACTACTTGCCAAACACCTATAACTCCTAATATCATAATGTTAGTATTAAAATTTTTCGAAAAATAGTAAAAATATTTCACCAAAGTATCTAAAAAAGTAAATATGTGATTCAGCGTAAAAAACGAAAGCCAAATTGATACTTTCAATTAGTTGTCCATTTTGTTAGAATTCTCGAAAAACACGACAAACATCAGAAATTACCATTTATAAACATTGCTATTTCCCGATAATATAAATGGGCTATTACTACATTTGTGTAACAAAACAGAAAGTATTTTATTATATGAAGAAACTGATTTTATTGACAACTCTAGCGAGTTGTTTTTTTGCAGGAAAAGCACAACAAAACGATCCAATTAAATCGATGAATTGGGACGATAAATTTGTAATTCGTGTAACTAACAACGAAGACAAAAACTTCGTTTTCAAGGTAGACGAACTTTATCACTCAAACATCTCAGATGAGAATTTTGACAAGACATATTATCCTGCAAGTTTAAAAAATCAGCTTATTGAGAAAATCAAAGGTCAAGAGTTTGTTCTCGACTCCTCTAAAAATGTAAAGACGCACCTTACTGTCGATAATTTAACACTTTGGAATGCTGTGCATTCGCGCATCAGTGGCGAGTGGAGTCATTTTATTAATTGTACCTTGTTTGCCCTTGAGAAAAACTATTTACGCCTTGACGCACCATACCTTCAACGACCAAAAAGCAACTGGAAGCCTAAGCCAATGACTAAGTCGTTTAAGCGCACTCGTAAATGGAAATACTATATTCCAGAAACACAAAAGCTTGCTATTAAAGAATATAAAGCTCGCAAAAAAGAAGATAACTTAGGAGATATTAAAAAACTTCCCGACCTGTTTATTTCCGATTTTCTAAATACCAACGATAAAGAATACAGAACACTAGTAGATAAGGATATTAAAAAGAAAGCCCGAATAGATATTGTTCGACTTATTTTAGGAGGATACTATTTAGGAAAAACACAAATAGAATATATTGGGTTGGCTGTACTTAAGGCTGCGGTAAACTATTCGGCAATGCAACTACCATCGGTAATTGTATTCGATGATATTAACGCTGCTGTTGTAATGTCGCTTGATCAGTATGGCTATTGTGTTGAGAAAATTGTTTATAGCGATATTCATAAGCTAACCAATTACGATATAAAACAGCGCGAAGCTCTAATAAGTAAATTTGTTGATCAGATAAATGATGTAAATAAAAAACTGTTTAGTAGACGTTTGTCTTCATACTATAATCAGTAATTGAACAATGTTAACACGATTGTCTTTTCCTTTCGATAATAAAGACAATCGTGTTAATTATATTATCCTCTTATTCTTGTCTGCTTAATTCTTCTTCAATTTGCTCTTTATCTACTGTTCGTGGCAATTCTAACAATAGAGCTTTATTAAAATATGCATCAGACTTCTGATTATTATTAACCTTTTTGTAATACTCGCCAAGTATTTTCCACGTCTCGAAGAACATAGGATTTAGAGTTTCGAAAATTGAAAGAGAATCTTTACTTGCATTAATATTACTCTTTATGCACCCCGAAATATATTTATGCAAACTCTTATATTTTTTAAAATCTGAATACTCCTTACTTAACAAAAAAGTATCGGCAGCAATTATTTGACGCTGATTTAAATTATAATCTTTCACATTAAAAGTATCCGAGAACATCACATTAAGATCGTACATAACATACTCGCCAAGCTGATACGGAGATGTAGAAACCCAAACCTTTAACTCTTCGGGCTTAAAGATTACAGAATGGTGAGCAATCATTTGGTTTATAGCCTTCTCGTTACTAATCCCAATATTCTGGTTATCGATACCATTTCTGTCGCGCAATATTTTGGCTACATTTTCGACATTCAGTTTTTTATTCTCGTTAAGAAGCTGCTCGGTTCGGTTAAAACGATATTTCGATGCACTTGTATTTATGTTCTCGATATTAAGCTCATCGTTATCAAAAACCTTATGTTGAAGATGGTTTGTAGCAACAATATAATCCTTCTTATAATCGAAAAGCATTGTAGTATCGGGTGTTTTCTCAATAAGCATAGCCTTACCATCGGCAGCCGATCCTATTAAAAAAGTCTCGGTAACAAATGTTCTAAATGATTTTGCAATTTTATATGCTTCATCAATATTACTAGCATATTGTAAAATAGTTCGAGCTACAATAGAGACAGGTGTTCGCGCCGACATAGGAATATTACTCTTTGCCGAGTTTAATGTTATTGTTAAACCCTTATCATTCATTCCCGACACAGTGCCAATAAGACCTCCCCAAGTAATGTGCATAAAATTATTACCTGTTTTTGGCTTATAGAAAGCCACAATTTTATTCTCGGCAAACTTATCACCAACATAAAAATCGAAGTTACGTCCAATAATAAGCGATGAATCGGCCGAGTGACTATCCCATCCTGCAAAGCCAGTACATGCAACAAGATTTAAGTTCTGAAGAGCATGACCGATATCATGTGCAGCATGATAGTTTAAAATTCTGTCGTAGTTATCACCTATAAAATCGAAATCATGCGAAGCATATTGCGACACGGCAAATATCTCTACCAAATACTCTTGCGGTATGTATTCGTCCATATCGCGATTAAACCACGATGTAAAATATTTTAGGGAGTTAATATACGATTCTGAAGGAATCATCTCTTTTAGTCTATCAACAAAAGCCTCTTCCTGATATGTTGACAACTCTTGTGTAAGAGCTCCATTTATAGCTCCTAGTTCCTCGGCATCACCAGCTACCATAAGTTCCCATAAACCAAACTTATTCTGCAATAACCAATTATTATTATAGCTATAAACATCCGAATCCTTATCAATTTTGATATCCAACAACTCGCTTTTAGCAAAAGGAGGAGGAGTCATCTTTACATCTATCTTATAATAAATTACAAAAGCGACAATTAATAATACCGTAATTAAAACAAAACGCTTTAAGCCTTTAAAAGAGTGTTCTTTAGCCATTATTTATTTCATTAATAAGTTTATTAAGCCCTACAATTTTACCACAAGTTAATACAGAGGTTATAGCAGACCCTACAATTCCATGTGTATTAATATTTGATCCTGCCAAAAACAGATTTGAGATTCGCGTTCGAGAATTAAAATATACCGAATCGGCTTTTTTAAAATCTTTTATCATTCCGTATGATGATCCATTAACAGTATCAGAATATCGTTGAAAAGTATGTGGAGTTGCAATATTTATTTTATCGATAGCAGCAATATGATCGGGGAAATATTTAGCAGCTATCGATAATAATTCATCGGCTTTTTCCTGCTTAAGTTTATTGTATCCATTTCTGTCTATAACAATTCCATTATCAATGTATTTATTGAAAACAGAATAATCCATAAGTGTTACTATCTCTAACTTATCGGAATACTTATCGTTATTAGTATGAGCGGGGGTAAGCAGATAAAAATAGTCTGGAGCCTTATCATTACTATAATTAGAGGCAACCCAAACATCGTTACCTGTAAAGCAAAAATGATTTTGGTTTGAGTATCTAATTGTTTCTGGTTTTAAAGAACAATAAATAACAAACGACGACATTGTATTTTTAATACTATTTACTCTGTTTATATAAGCCTTACGAAAGTAAGGTGTACCAATCATATTAACAAGCTGCTGAGGGTGAATAGCTGATATGTAATTATCGGCTATTACTTTTTGGTCATCGTCAAGATTAATTGATTCAATTTTGTTATGAACAAAATTGAAACTCTTTAATCCATTGCCGCAAATGATTTCTCCACCATTCTCCTTAATAATATCGATAAAAGCATTAACAAGATTATTACCTCCATCAATAGGCCTTTTGCAGCCTTGAATATTAGTATACTGAATAATTGCATGAGTATAAAACGATGTGCTCTGCTTAGTACCAGCATATAAAATATTAGCCGATGACAATATGTTCTGTAACTCAACATTGCTTGTAAGACCACAAATTACCTTATATGCCGACTCAGAAGCCCATTGGTTATGAAAATCGTATTCTTCGGGAACGGTTCTAAGATTAAATACATTAAGTGAATCAACAATTTGTCTAATTAAATCGATGTACTTTATTATTGCAGACTCTTCGCTTGGGAAATAATTTATTAATGCTTGTTTAAAATTTTCGAGACCTATTGGTAGCTCAAATGCTTTATTATTAAAATAAATTATATCGAAGGCATCGTTATCAAAATCAGCAAAATCAACTCTATCATTTATTCCTAAATAATCAAAGATTTTATGCATAAACTGACCTTCACCCATGCTACCAATATAGTGCAATCCTGTATCGAAATTCTTTTTAAAGCGAGTAAACGATTGAAGATAGCCCCCAGGAATTTTCTGCTTTTCAATAACTACAACCTTAAAACCTTGCTTTGCCATAATAGCAGCAGACGTCAATCCTCCTATTCCACTACCAATAACTGCTATATCGTATTTTATCATTATAAATTATTCCTTCTCAATAAATAAACAATATTAGAGGTTAGCTTAGTGCTATCTACAACTTGTAAAGAATAGTTATTACGCTTAGCTGCTGCCTCTATTAATTCAGACGACACAAAAGTAAGCTCTCCATATTCTGTTTTATTAAACCCACTTTTAGTCGAAAAAAGTTCGGTAAGTTTAGTACCTCTATGTCGCTTTTGCAAATTCTTATTGGCATCTCTAATTATTATTAACCCATCGTTACTTAAGGCCTCACAACATCTATCAATTACATCATTTTGCAACTCTTCGGGCATGTAGTGTAAAACATCAAGCATAATAAACACATCGCTTTCAGGAATAATAATATTATTTATATCACCAGCCTTAAATGTTATGTTTTTATCTGAAGGATATATATTTGATGCCACAGCAATCTTATCGGCATCGTAATCAATTCCCAGAATTGTACGCTCATCAGACATTAGCTTAAGCATATGCGATAAAAATCCGTAGCCACATCCAATATCGGTTACACGAGCATTGTCAGGGATAATACTGTTAAAATATTTATAGTTGTCTTCTAACGACATTTTAACCTTCATGTACCATTCCAATACTGGGCTTTTATACATATACTTACCAGTTAAAACACGACGGTAATATTTTGGTGCTTGCTCGGTTTTTGATAATGCTTTAAACTCGTTTCGATAAAACTCTGTAAAAGCTTTAGCCTGCTCCTTATAACTATCTCCAAGATCTTTTGAATTTTTACGTTCAAAAAGCTTAATAGTAATATATTTAGCGACCTGTAAATTTTTTTGTTGTTTACGCATAACATGGTCGGCACCCTGCAATATAATTGGCAAAATAGGCAGGTTTAGTTTATCAGCAAGCATAAACGCACCATTATGAAAACGACGTATTTTACCCGTTTTACTGCGCGTTCCTTCGGGGAAAACAAGAATGGAGAATCCCTGATCAATCTTAGCTTTAATTTTCTCTATTGATTTATCAACACCCTGATCAATAGAGATAAAATCGGCATAGCGTACTATTGGCCCAAAAATTATGTTATTCCAAACCCAATCTTTTGTTAACATAATAATCTTGGGATTTAACATTAACAACAACACTAAATCTATATGACTCTGATGGTTCGAGATAATAACCGCAGGTTCTTTAAAACGCTCATTAAAAGGGTTAACAATATCTTTGCGTACATAAAAATATGAGTAGACAGAAATCTTGCTCATTATGCATACAAGCCAATGAAAAAATTGCTTCTTATATTTTTTACGAATAGGCAATAGATGCAAAACAGGAATAAACCCAATAATTATTATCGACTGCGACAAAAAAGAAATTGCTGCATGAAGTGTAAATATTGTGTTTATTATGTTGCGAGGATTCTCTTGTTCGTTACCACCTTTTTTTACCAACCAGTTAAAAAGAATAGGTTGAATTGTATAAGTAACCAATACAACAGAGCAAATACCAACAATGCTCATTATTGCAATTGATTTTAATGCAGGATGCTTTGCAAATATTAAAACACCTATTGCTAAAACAGTAGTGATACCAGAAAGTAAAATTGACAGTTTGTATGAGGGTAGATTATCGTCGCCACCATATTTATATTGCAGCAACATTCCTTGCATAATAAATATGCTATAATCTATTCCCAACCCAAAAATAAAAGTCGATATAATTACATTAAAGATATTAAAAGAGATACCGAAAATACCCATCAAGCCAATAGCCCAAATCCAAGATATAATCATTGGTATTATTGTAATTAAGGCTAACTCTATTCTACCATAATAAACTAAAAGAATTACAAAAATAACTAAAGTAGAGAGCAAGATAAGCTTATCGAAATCGGTGTTAAGATGCGAAACCAAAGAATTGGTAATATATTGCTTGTCGAGTATTGATACTCCTTTCTCAGTATTAAGCTCTTTATAAACCAACGAACGATTTTCTGCTGCTACATTAATAAGATTCATCACCGAACAACCACTATCTTTCTCCGAAATAAATCCTTTATAAAAAAGACTTTCAAATGCCGAATAATCTTGTTCCGATAGATTATTAAAATCTTTATTTAAAAACTTATAAAACCCTTTAAATGAACTCTCTTTGAAACCTATCTCTTTTCCTTCGGTAATAAGCATTTGCTCAAGCTTTTCAGCTCTACCATTGTGCCAGAAATTATTCCATTTATCTATTTTTATTTTTGCTAACGAGTCTGATAGTAAAAGCGAACTAACAGTACGATATCTAGAAATTATAGAGTCGGCTTTTAGCTTTTCAAGCTTACTAACCAAAATTTCGTTTTTCTTAAAAGCCTCCTGACGATTCTTTCCTTCAACAAAAACAAACACAGCCTTTTTAGATTCGCTAGTAATTCCACTTATGCTTTTTTCTGTATTGGTTAATTTCTCCGACTGATAATTCATCTTATCCATATTGTCGTCGAAAGTAACCCCCTTACCAGTAAAGAACATAACTACGGTAAAAAGCAGAACAGCACTTATCAACCACTTATTTTTGTGCAGTGGATATTGTGTAATTTTATCGACTAAAGGTGTTTTTATCGATTCCGTTTTTTGTGTCTTCTTACGGCCTTTATAAATTAGTGGCGGAATAAATATTAAAGCAAACAATGCTGCCGAAACAACACTTATTGCGGCAAACATACCAAGGTCGTTTAGCACATCCGACTTAATTATAAAAAGAGACAAAAAGGCCGACGCAGTAGTAAAACTACTTAGTAATACAGGGAAAACTAAATCTTTATACAACTGTTTTACCGAAGCTCCATTTCGTGCATGCGAAAATATATGCAACGAATAGTCGATACTTATTCCTAAAAGAACAGAACCAATTCCAAGTGCCACAGCCGAAACTGTTGTTTTAATAAGAAACAGAGCCGCTACAGAGAGCAATCCTCCCATTAAAACAGGAATAAAGATTATGAAAAAAGCCGATTTACGTTTAAAAACCACCGCTATAACTATAAGCAGCAAAGCCATAGCTATGTTAACAGTTAATATAATATCCCACTTTATGCGGTTTGCATTACCAACAGCCACAACTGCCGAACCATAATACTCGGTAGTAACATTGCTATTTAATTTATTTAGCGAACTCGATATCTCCTCTAGTTTATTAACAAGCAATGTGTTTTTAGATGTCTCGCTTGCTGAATACCTCGGCTGGATAAAAAACAAAAGATGCTTTTTATCTTTAGTAACAATCCATCCCTTATTAAGAGTAAAATTATCGTCGAACTGAACGCCCTGCAACTTTTTTAATACAATAGGAGTAAGACTCAGAGGGTCTTTCACTATGTACTTCTTTAAAGCAAACGAAGCTGGCGACATTAAATTTCTATAATGAGCTCTTAGTGTGTTTGCAATATGTTGCGAATTCAAATCCAAATCAATTTTGGTGTAATCATCATCTTCTAAAAAAAGCGGAAGATTATTATAGACCAAATTGTACAGATTATTAATATTCGATTGATCGACTTTAAAAAAAAGATCTTTAACTAAAGTATCTGGTACCTGATTTATAATCAACTTCTGAGCCGAATCAGCAGTAGCGACAATTTTATCAATCTGATTTTCGTTGTCAGAATAAATATGAAATATCAACCTATCGGTTAATTCCGAATTATCAAGAATATGCTTAAGTTGTGCTGTCTCTGGACCTTTTGGAAGTATTTGAGTAATATCCTCTACAAATTTTAGTTTAGAAGCAAACAGCGCCGAAACAACTACAGTAAAAAGTATTACTAGCCAATAAATAATTTTATGCCTGCTAAATAGCAAGAACAGTCTATGAAAAATATCGCTCATACTAAAAACCTCTCCTAAATATTTTCAATAACAAAAACGAAATAGCACCAACAAGTACAGCCAGCATAGCTCCAAAAGTCACTGATCCAACCAAATATTGAAATAAATCGGTATAAACTTTTTCAAACGAAACATTACTTAACGAAAGAGTTGTTTTGCCTGTTCCAAGAATATATCCACCTGTAACATAACTAAAGTATAGTAAAAAAGGGATAACTGGCGGTAAGCTTATATTTGAAGCAATAAGAGTAACTGCTTTATTTAACTTTAACAGATGAGCAAAAAACAGAGCAATCATCATTTGCCAACCCCATACTGGTGCAATACCCATAAATATTCCGAGTGTTACCGATAGAGCCATTTTTACATTACTATCGGTTGATTGCAGAACATTTTCTTTTAAAAAGTCTTTAAAACTCTTTCGTCTAATTAATCTATAAAGATTTCGAGGCTTAATATAAAAAAGCAGTATAAAAACCAGAAATGTATTAAGTATACTTATCCGAGTAAAATCTTTGAAAGGGCGGAAATGCGATATACGTTCCTCTTTAGGAGCATAGTATACACTAACAGGAACCGATTCTATTGACAATCCACTCCAAACACCTCGCACCATTACCTCTATCTCAAATTCGTACTTATTAGTAAAGTACTTTTTGTTAGCAACATATTTAAGAGGGTAACATCGGTACCCTGTTTGGGTATCGGGAACTTTATAACCTGTCTCAAACCAAAACCAAAAGTTAGAAAATTTATTACCAAAGCTACTCTTAGCAGGAACACCCTTCTGCTCCATATTTCGTGCTCCAAGAATAATTGCTCTATTTCCTTCTTCAATTTTATTTAAGAATAAAATTAAATCGTCTGGATTATGCTGACCATCACTATCAATAGTAATAGCGTATTTAAAACCCTTACTAATGGCATACGAAAAACCTTGTTGTAAGGCTATTCCTTTTCCTCGGTTTTTAACATAGGAAACAATTTGCACACTGCATTCAGCCAAAACCGAAAGGGTATTATCGGTAGAGCCATCGTTTACAACAATTATATTATTTGTATACGACTTTAACTTTGTTAAAACAGGAGATATAACAGATGCATTATTGTAAGTGGGCACAATAACGCAACAATTAAGTTCGTTAAACTTATTTTTAATTTGATCTTTACTTTCCATAATTGCTACGAAAGTAACAAAATGTTAATTATTAAAACCTACTCTTCTACTATTATCATTAAATCAGACATAATAGCATCGGAAACAAAAAGACCTTTCTTTGTTAA
>Ga0193951_1001396_pt1 | contig 10737 bp, 5 predicted proteins | sample BB_2_MG_FD_140370 | JGI IMG/M metagenome (GOLD analysis project Ga0193951, IMG submission 140370) | Microbial mat bacterial communities from the Broadkill River, Lewes, Delaware, United States - BB_2_MG | ecosystem: Environmental > Aquatic > Freshwater > River > Microbial mats | place: USA... | reverse complement strand
TAACCTCGACTTTGTTGAGTCGATATTTGGTAACGCCGGCGACCCTTATCTATTCCGTAATAACTCGGGGTTAGATGTAGAGCACTGGACAGGTCACACAGGCTGTATAATATTGGCACCTCATTTAATAAATATCACCAAGAAAGAGCTTGGTTTGCCATCGTACAAAGACGCTACCGAGCGTCAGAAGCGCGACGAGATGTGCTGGACACTGCCAAACGAGAAGTACAACGGCGGTCAGCCATTTAAACTTACCTGCCGCGATGCTAGTGGAGTGGTAATAACTCTTATTGCCGATAATTACTACGGATACTCAAAGAAAGAGATTAAGACACAGATAAGCTTCTCGGCAAACCTTATGGGTCTTTCCGAAGAAGAACACTCGGGTGGTACATTGGCATTTGTTCGTCGTAACGTTGGCGACAGATTTCTTGGAAGCAGCTTAAAAGCTAAGAGCGAGAGCGGTCTTACCTTCGAGATGCTTAAGAGCAAATATCCCGATCTTATAGATTTTAGCAAGGGTACTTACGGTATCGACCGTAAATTCTCGAACGTGTTGTATGTTCCCGAGAGCGCTAACTTCGACCTTTATCAGGGTCAAGTAAGTTGGATAAGCGGAGGTGTTACAAATAGCATTAAGCTTCTTAGTAACCACTTTTATGTTCTTCCTACGGGACATAAGATACACATGGAGAAACACCCTTTTGCACCCGAGTGGCGTTTGGTGCTTACCAATGCCAACGGATCGTACCTGCACAAGCCAAGTACAGTATCGGGCGGAGGTAAGTCTGAGATATCGAAATCGTTGGCAAATGCCATTATCTACGGAACATTCTTTATTGACGATATAGATAGAGACTCCGATAAGGTTGACGAGATTCTGCATTACGACTTTTCGAAAATTTGGAAAGACAAGAGTCAGAACACAAAGAAATCTATTGAGCTTTTAAGTAGCGATATAACCCTTTCGTCGGTTATTAAGCTTCTTACCCGTTTCGATGGATATACCGACGAGCATAATAAGTTTTTATCGTCGATACCCGACCATGTTAAGGGGCTACTGTTTCTTATTAAGCGCATAAGCATGGCTAACGATGGTTCAACAAACTGGCGAAGCTTCTTTACTGTTGATACCGTTAACGGCCGTAAAGGTCACAGCCTGATGTTTAACAATCGTAAGATTATTAACTCGTTTTTACGAATAGGGTTCGATCAGAAAAACTCGTGGTACGTTCATTCGCTACGTCCCGATTTTATTGCTGCTGCTAAGGTACAGATGGAAGACGATATATCGGCAACTATTACATTGCCATATCACTCAATACGCAAAACACGCCATAATAGTGTTAAGGTGGTAGAAAACTGCGAGCGTAGATTCTTCCAGCGTCCCGATGAGGCAATAAATCGTGGTTACGATAAGGAGGCCGAGCAAGATTTATCGTCTACAGATAACTTCTGTGTTAACTATCAGGCACTATCGCCCGAAGATGGTAAAGAGATTATTGAAGATGCTATTCAGTTTGATAAGTATACCGATCCTATTAAAGATCTGATCTCGGCCGGAGCAGGCGAGCAAGACGATTTGTACTTTATCACCCCATCGCACCTTCGCAAACTCGACGACGGAACAACATCTAAAAATCCTCGTTACTTGCAAGAGAACCCCGATACAGCTTATCCTGTGGATAGACACTTAGCTAAGGTGGGTGTTAGGCTGTGGTTTGGAATAGATAGCGATCAGAGAGTGCTTCTTCCTGTTACCGATGTTTTGCCAGGAAGACGAAATAATCCGTCAGATAGAAAAGCGGGAATACGTCCTTTAAGTGTTTATAATCCTATACACTATCAAGATACTCCCGAGCTTTTTATCGACTTTATCTGTAGCTTAACAGGTAAATCGCCATCGACAACCGGAGCAGGATCAGAGGGAGCTCTTACCAAAGGGCCTTTTAATATGCTTACAGCAACCTTAGATTTAAATAATGCTCTACTATCGCATATCCTTTGCGGATATAATGGTTTTACCACCGCAGCAGGATTTATTGGCGATAAGCGTCGTTTTGATCATGATATTAGTATTCTTGTTCCTGAACTTTGGTGTAGAATGAAGACCGAAGAGAAGAATCCAGAGAATCTGATAAAAGAGGGATTGCTTGAGAAACTTGAAGATTTTGACCATAACGGAAAAACAGTTCTTGCAAGTAGATTGGGTTACAGAATAACCGATAAGTTTGTGTTTAAACACTTAGGAAAGATTTTTGAGGAGCCAATGGGCGTATTTACTCAAGAGGTTCTTAAGCCCGAGACACAAAACCTTGAAGATTATATTGATGGAATTAATAATATTGTTGAGGCACAGTATAAATCGGCAATAACCTTTTTCGACGATAATGTTATTGAATCGGCTATTCCACCACTTCAGGCTCTATTATCGATTATGGCATACGGCGAGTATAATGGTAAAACACTTTCCGATGCAGAGGTTCGTAATATGTTTACCCGCGAGTATGTAATAAATAGTAAGTGGTACAAAGATAGACTTGTTGCACAGCAAAAAGCCGATGTTGCTCACTGGGAGAAATCTATTAACTACATTATTGAGTTTGGTAACAGAAAGGTTAACCAGTCGATAATTGACGAGGTTAAGTTAGAAGAGAAACTTCAGTACTCTCGCGAGCAGTTGGCTTATGTTAAGTCGGCTAAATATTTAGAATTGTTGGTAGGAACAATAGGTAAATCGACAATTATGTAATATATGCTAACCATCAATTTTATTGTCGCTACTACCATTCACACGATAGTGAATGTGACAATAGAATATTAAGAATGTAAAAATGGCTGCCAATTTTGGCAGCCATTTTAAATGAAAAATTTTGATAATCTATATATATAGTTTATGCTAATTTTACATTTACGGCATTAGGGCCTTTTTTACCTTGTTCAACGTCAAAAGTTACTTCGTCGTTCTCTCTGATTTTGTCAACCAAACCAGTGATGTGTACGAAATACTCAGTGTTTGTTCCGTGTTCTTTAATAAACCCAAAACCTTTTGCCTCGTTAAAAAATTTTACAATTCCTGTATTCATAATAGATTAAAATGTTAAGTTCTTGATAAAGAACCGTGTTTTATTTTTAATATCCAATAAAAAGTTATCTTTTTTTTATTGAACATAAGATATTATTATGGGTTTAGTAAATCGATAATAAATAGTAATAAATTTGCACCAAAAATAATAGACAAATCATGCAAATACCTCGTCGTTATAAGTTCATAATTCAGTTAGGAAAAGCACTGCATACCTACGGTGTGCCATCGTATAAAAGTCAGATATATTTAACCCAAGTTGCCAAGCAGAAAGATATTAGAGGCAGCTTTATGGATACTCCAACATGGATTAATTACTCATTTTATCAAGACGACGATCAGTCGTATAATTACGTAGAGTGTGTTCCTCCAGGGGAGTTAAATCTTGGCGCATTGTCTAAGATTGACGAGATAACCAATAATGTATTAGAGAAGAAGCTAACCTTTGCCGAGGCTAAAGACCTTATTGAGCAGATGGAGAAAAAGAAATTTAAGACCTTCGACATTATTCAGCTGCTTGCATTTATGGTTTCGGCCGGATCGTTTTGTATTATTCTCGACACCAACTGGGTTTCGTCTATAGTAGCAACATTTTTGGGAGCTATTGTTTATGGTTTTGTAGTATTGGCAAAAAAGTCGCGCTATGTGCAAAGTACCTTAGAGTCGATGGTAGCTTTTTCGTCGACCATAATTGTTGGATTGCTTTCGCAAGTGATACCAAATATCAATATCTCGATGACAATATTAGCTTCGATAATTGTTTTTATTCCAGGATTGGCTATTACAACAGCATTAGAAGAGATAACATCAAAAAGTTTAGTGTCGGGGACAGCTAAGTTGTTTGATGCCCTAGTGTCGCTATTTAAACAGTTTTTTGGAGTTGTATTAGGTTTGGCAATACTTCCGCTGTTTATAGAGATAAAACAGATGCCTATTATAAACGATGTACCGCAATGGGTCGATTATTTTGCTATTATAGGTTTAACAGGGTCTCTTTTACCTGTTTTTAGAGTTCGTAAAAAAGATATTTTTTATGGCATTGTAACTGGTTTTGTTAGTTTTTATGTAACCTATTTATTGGGCTTTACAGGAATATTGGTGAGTATTTTTATAGGTACCATTTCTGTTGTACTAATAAGTAGATTGTTTGCTAGGATAACTAACTCGCCCGAGTTGGTGTTTTTAACACCCGGAATTATTATGCTTGTTCCAGGAAGTAAGGCCTTTATTGGGTTAAGTACAGTATTTTTAGCATCGGATGCTGCTAACACAACAAACATGGGAGAACAGGTTTTCTTTATTTTTATGGGAATTATTGGAGGATTAATATTCTCGGGAACTTTTAAAATAGTAAAATAGAATTAACTTTTTTACGTTTACAATCGTACAACACCATTGATTTATTATACTTTTTTATGCGTTTATCAACTATTTTAATATCTGTTTTTTTATCAATCAATGTTTTCTCGCAAGGTAATATTGATAGTCTTAGGTTATTAATTAATACCGAACGCGATGATAAATTGGCAGATGTGTATATTGAGATCGCAAACTATTATTTTCAGCGACAAAGAGATTCATCGTTGTATTATTCAGAGAAAAGTTTGAGTATTTCGGAAGAGACAGATTATAAGATAGGTGTTGTACGAGCAAAGAATATGATTGCAAGCTTGTTGATGTATCAACGCGAGCTCGATACGGCTTTATCGATAACAAAATCGGTGATAGTTTATTCGAAGGAAAATAGTTGTAAAGAAGAATTAAATAAGACATATAATATTAAAGGCTTAATATATCGTAATAAGCAGGTTTACGATAGTTCGTTATATGCTTTTAATAAATCGCTGGAGTATTCTTCTTTAATTAAAGATTCTATCCAGATAGCATACACAACCAATAATATTGGTTTGTTATTGGTCGATCAAAATAGATTTGAAGAGGCTATTGTAAATTTTCAGAAAGCCATAGATCTTCTTAATGGTTATGGTATGAGGAAACAAACTTCATCGCCATTAAATAATATTGGTCTGATATATACAAAAATTGGACAACATGATGAGGCAATTGAGTATTATAAACAAGCATTAGGAATTTTTAAATCAAACAATCAGAAAGTAGACATTGTAAAAACCGAAATAAATATTGGTAACGCTTATCTTAAACTCTATAATAAAGGTATCTATCAAAGAGATTCAATTATAAAATATTACGACGATGCTTATTCACTAGCTCAAAATATTGGTAGTAAATATTTGATATGTATCAGCCTAGCTTCTAAAGCTTTTTTCTTTGAGGAAGATGGTAGATATGTAGAATCGGAGGAATATATTCTTAAAGCTATAAAATTAGCTAAAGAGTTAGATCTAAAGGATGTTACGCCTAATCTGTTAGGAGGTCTGGTTGAGATAAATATGCGTAAAGGGTTTTACGATGAGGCTCTGAAGATAAACAATGAAGTTTTCGCCATTTTATTAGAAACACCAAATATTGCTGAATTACAAAGATGTTACCATAGGTATTATAAAATTTACAATGGTAAAAAAGAGTATAAAAAGGCAATGGTGAATCTGAATGAGAGCTATATACTACGTGATTCTCTTTATGTTATTAGTAAGAATAAGGAGATTAACAGTATAGAATCAAAGTACAGGTTAGAAAATAAGGAGAAAGAAGTTAAACTGTTGGAATTTGAGAATAAGAGTAATATTGAGGCGTTAAAGTCGGAGCGAAGAACGGCATTTCTTTGGGCCACAATGTTTGTAATTATTGCATTTACAGGTGTAATTATATTTATTCAGAGTTTAAAGAGACGTAAAGACTATAAAAAACTAATAAGAAGTAACGAGATAATAAATGATCAAAGTGATATATTGCAGCGTACAGTAGAAAAGCTGGAACAGTCAAATGCAACAAAGGATAAGTTTTTCTCAATTATTGCTCACGATCTGAAGAACCCTTTTGGTTCTATATTAGGAGTAACAGAGTTACTCACCTCCGATAAGATCGTTATTCCTGAAGAAAAAAAGCAAGAGATACTATTACAATTGAACAAATCGGCTAAGATAACGTACCGCTTGCTTGAGAATCTTTTAACATGGGCTAGGTCACAAAAAGGTGAAATAACTATTAAGCCCGAATTGATTCACTTTCATTCATTGGTTAACGAATCTATTGAATCGCTTAACAATTTAGCTAGTCAGAAAAGTATTAATATTATTAATAGTGTAAGTGAAGAGCTACGTAGAAAGGCAGATAAAAACACGCTGAAAATTGTGATTAATAATATTGTTAGTAATGCTATTAAGTTTACTCCTGAGAATGGTAAAATAGTTATTGAATCGGCCGAAACCGATGACTTTATTGATATATCGATTACCGATACAGGAGTAGGTATGACACCCGATCAATTAGATAAACTTTTTAAGATTGATCAGTCGCAATCGACACCAGGAACAAACAAAGAAGTAGGAACAGGATTGGGGCTAATTTTATGTAAAGAGTTTGTCGAGAAAAATAGTGGATCAATATATGTGGAGAGCGAAAAAGGAAAGGGCAGTAAATTTATAATTAGATTTTCGCGATAGTTTTTTATTCAATTTATCACTTTATAGAATCGCTCTTTAGCTAAATTACTATTTAGCTTGTTTAATAATTCGTTCAATATCCAACCCCAATTTCTTCGATAATTTTATTGCCGATTGATAGTGTAAATGACTACCGTCATACGATACGTAATTTTTGGAGTTTATATTAATCCAGTACCCACCGTTGGTGATTATTTTTTGTGAAATTTCGACCTCGTTATATCCGCTTAAAGAGTCTTCAAGTTGCTCCATCTCTACTGTTGATGGAGGACGAAAGCATATAACTTTTATTCCCTTTTTTGTCCATTTGTTAATTTGATCTGAAAGGTTATTTATAGCCTCTTCTGACACTTTATTATCATTAAAAATATTCTGGTATTTGTATAAAGCTATGTTGATATTTGGATTCTTATTAGAAGATTTAACCCATCCGTTAGTATAAAACTCTTGATTGTAATTTGTGTAAGGTTTGTTTGTGTTAGTCAGGTTGTTGGATATTTGAGAAGGTGTTATTATGTTTAGCGTTTTATATATGTTCGCAAGTTTTGTTATTTTAAATACATCCGTTTTAGATTTGTTTAAGTACGATTTTAGTTCTTCGTTTTTTAAGGCAGAAGGAGTGAGGCTATGAGGCGATATTCCTAATAGAATAACCTTGGTTTTTGACTCTTTTTTTAGTTTTTCTTCGGCAAATGAAAAATATAAATCGTTAAAACCTGCGCTTGAAAAACCTAAATTTACAGCAGAGGTTTTTGGTAGTTTTTTTGTTAAATCTTCGGGCGAAATTCCTCTGTAAATACGAGAGTCTCCCATAACAATTATATCAAATTTATCGGGTGTGTGTGTCTTAAGAGTCCAGAAATATTCTTGCTTAGTTTTTACATTTTCTTTAGCTGGAATAAATAGCTTAATTGCTAAAATTAGAATTAAAGTTATTGGTGTAAGAAGAATTATTTTTAGTTTGGGTGCCATACTTTTTAAAATTGGAAATAGATAAATTGTTTGCCTTCGCCACGCATAAATATTGACATTGCAATAGCTAATGCAACCATAATTATATCTAGATTATATTTTTTATATAAAGTGTAAATTGAAGAGTATTTTCTGCGGATTGATATACATATTTCTATAATTATAGCGAGCCATAAATAGAATAAATTATCGAAATAAGTGGAGATAAAGTTTAGTGACATATCGCTAAAATTAAATAACTGTGCGATAATGTCGTTTGCCTGATGGTAGTTGGAGGCTCTAAAATAAACCCATCCAATGCAGACTTGAATAAAAGTTATTACAATGGCCAAGCTTCCAAAGCCAAAATTAGTAATTCGTCTTTTAAGTTTTGTAAGGCGCTCTATTGTTAGAAAAAGAGCGTGCAATCCACCCCAAATAATAAAAGTGTAGTTAGCTCCATGCCATAATCCCGACAGAATCATTGTAATACACATGAAAACTATTCCATAGAAAAATCCTTTTGCCGACCCTCCCAAGGGAATATAAACGTAGTCTCTAAACCATGTGGAAAGTGAAATATGCCATCGCTCCCAAAACATTTTTAGATTTTTGGCTAAATAAGGGTGGTTAAAATTCATCTTAAAATGATAACCCATGTATTTTGCTAAGCCACGTGCAATAAGGCTGTATCCCGAAAAATCGCAATAAATTTGAAATGCAAAAGCAATTGTTACTGTCCACCAATATGGCAAACCCGAAATATTTCCTTTTCCTTCGAAAGCCGAATCGATAAAGTAAGATAGGTTGTCGGCTAAAACAACTTTCTGAAACAAACCAAAAGCAATAAGTTTAATTCCATTCCATTTTTGAAGAGGGCTGGCAATGCGGTCTGTTTGAAGCTGAGCTAGCAGATCTCTAGCTCTAATAATTGGTCCAGCCACTAATTGCGGGAACATTGATAAGTAACTAAAGAAATGAAATATTTGATTTGTGGGTTTCAATCGACCACGGTATATGTCTATAGTGTAGCTTAACGACTGAAAAGTGTAAAAGCTTATTCCCACAGGTAATATTATTGCAAACTCTGGAATTGAAGTGGAAAAATGGCTGCTTATGTTAAACCATTGGCAAATATCGTCGGCAATATTGGCAAAGAAAGTACTGTATTTAAAAATTGATAAGGATCCTAAATTGCCAATTAATGAAATTATTAAATAGAGCCGTTTTTTTAAGGGGTATTTTGTTATTGCAATTCCGCAGAAATAATCGATTAAGCCACTACCAATTATTAGAAATAAAAATCGCCAGTCCCACCATCCATAGAAAATAAAAGACATGGATGTTAGAAAAAACCATCGTCGTTGATTCTGCTTTTTAAAATATGGCCAGGCAACAAAAAATAGTAATCCAAATATTAAAAACTCAATGGAGTTAAAAATCATCTTGCTTTGATATTAGTGTTTCTAGGATTAAAGCACCAAATATAATTACGAATTATTAAAAATTACTGATTAATGTGGCAAAACCTGTGGTAAAACATATTTTGATTGTGCTGTTTGTTTTTTTTTGACAAAAAAATGGGTGAAGGAATATTACAATTCCTTCACCCATTCATTCTATTTTTTACTTTTTATCGATTCTACATAAAATCGCCATAATCAACTGACGAATCGCCATTACGAGTGCGAGATTTTTTATAGTTGTTAAAAGTGTAACTTATGCTAAGTTTAAAAACTGGAGCCTGACGATAATGTAATTCATGACTGTAGAAATTTACACTACGTTCTGTCTCTTCGTGTTTACGTGTTTGAAATACGTCTGAAACGCTAAATGTTAAAGCTACCTTACGTTTGTATAAATCTTGTTTAATAGCAGCGTTTAAGAAATACATTTCAGCTTCTTCTCCATTTAGAGTAGCTTCTGGGCTGTTATACATTCCATCAATTTGTAACGATGTTTGAGGGAACACCTTAATGTTATTACTTAATCTAGCATTCCAGTTGTTTGATGAGTTTGACATTGTTGCTCCATCATAATTTCCGTCAACCTGATAGTGATAATATGTATATGATGGATTAATGCTCCACCAATTTGTTAGTTTTAAATTGGCCATTACTTCAATTCCCAACGATTGATCTGAATCTAAGTTTTGTATAGTTGAGATAAGTGTACCATTATTATCTAATGTGCTTATTCTAGTCATTTTATTATCAGTTTTACGATAATAAGTTTCTAAAGAGATAAACGACGAGTTAAATCGGTACTGATAGTTAAGTTCGTATGAGTTAGCAAATGCTGGTTCTAGCTCTGGGTTTCCTCTAAAAGCGCTAAAGCCGTCCGATCTGAAAGTTACAGGGTTCAAGAAAAAGTCGCGAGGACGGTTTACTCTGCGGCTGTAATTTGCTTGAACTTGTTGCATTTCGCTAATTCTATATGTGAAATATGCACTTGGGTAGAAATCTACTTTGTTGTAAGTGTAGGCGCTTAACCCCTCAGGAGTAATTGCACGGTCGGTATACTCGCTTCGTAGTCCTAATTTGATATCAAGTTTATTCCATTGTTTTGAGTAAGTTGCATAAAGTGCGTGAATCCAACGTGAAAAATCAAACTCATTTGATAATGGATCAAGAGTTTTTGCTCCAGTGCTTACATTAATATCAAAAATATCGTTGGTAGTTGATGCGTTGTCGAATCGGACTTGGTATCCAGCCTCTAGCTTGCCTTTCTCACCTAAAGGACGTTCATAATCTAGTTCCAGACGATAGCTGTTGCGTGTATCGTTTGATAAACTAATACGATTTTCTTGTAGTGTATTCTCGTTATTTAAGTCGTAGCGATAAAGAAGTTCATCCTTATCTAGATTACTAATGTTGTAGTTGAATTTTGTTGTAAGCTTGTTGTCTTTTGCGAAAACATGTTCGTCGGTTAGTGTTATTTGATAACTTGGAATAGACATGTTAATGTCGTTATCGGTAAGAATGTAATTATTAGTTTTATTTGTTGATGACCACTGTTTGTTTTTAGAATCTGATGTTCTATCCATCTTAAAATTATTGAATCCAATAATTAATCCGACAGAGTTTTTTTCTGTTAATTGATAATCTGCTCCAACTT
>Ga0193951_1001395_pt1 | contig 10738 bp, 11 predicted proteins | sample BB_2_MG_FD_140370 | JGI IMG/M metagenome (GOLD analysis project Ga0193951, IMG submission 140370) | Microbial mat bacterial communities from the Broadkill River, Lewes, Delaware, United States - BB_2_MG | ecosystem: Environmental > Aquatic > Freshwater > River > Microbial mats | place: USA... | reverse complement strand
GGGGCGCGTTTTTCCATAATGCTTTTTACAAACTTAAAGTCTTTTTTAGAAACAATTTCGGGCGTTGGGATAATAATTATTTCATTATGCAGATCTTTTCTAGTTCTAGTATGCCCATATTCTCTTTCACCGTAATATGCAGGATTGGTAAGGACTCTATGTACTTCATTTGGAGACCATTTATGTCCATTTTTTAAAATATTATTCTCATTCAAGTAAGAAGCAATTTTTTTTTACTCCAAATGAGCATCCTGATGTACCAGATATTGCTAGAGAGTAAATTAACTGAACTGTTTCAGCATTATCAGGATTAATTGCAAGCGTTTTTCGTTGTTTACCACCGTCTAGGTTTGGAACTGGAACAGACTGATAGCCAAAAGGCGGAATACCACCAGTAAAAAAACCTTGCTTAGCAGCATCATTTAGTTTGAAGGCAGACTTTTTACTATTTTTCCTGCTAAAACTTTCATTAAATAACCCGTTGAAACCTTTAAATAAGAAAGCGTCATCTTCATCATCAGGAATGCAATCAAGATATGAAAACAATTTAACACCTCGTTTGGTAAATAACTTTTCAGCGTTATGACGGTTTGCTTCATTTCTACTAAATCTTGAAGAGTCATATACAGCAACGCAGTCGATATCTATATCTCCACTTTCTATATCATTTAGCATTTTAGTAAATTGCTTTCTTACACCTTTAAAAGCTGATGAACCTGCATCTTCATAAACCTTTACAACAACATGACCATTTTCTTCAGCCCACTTAGTAAGTGTTCTAAGTTGGTCTTCTAATGACAAATTTTCTTTAACTTGCATGTTTGTACTGACACGAATGTAAATAGCAATTCGTAGAATATGAAGAGCTGTTATTAAGTTACTCATAGTGTTTTCCTCAGTTAATATTTGTTAAGTTTCCAATGGTTTGCTTAATTAAAGTGTCTCATCCTCTGCCTAATAGCACCTATATGGCTTGTAGAAACATTATTCAGACAAGGATATTAGTTGGATCTCTGACAAATATAATTTGTCTTGAAACCAAATGTTTATACGTATGTTTCTACTAATTTTGCTGAATGAACAAACGACCCCATATTTTACTCTTATCTTCATTTTTTCTAAGTCACTTGCTAATTGTGTTAGTTCAGGAGGGGATTTATTTAATCCAGATTCGCATTCATCTTTGTATTCACTAATGATTTCGCAGTTGTTGTATTTTTCCCAATATCTTATTGCATTGAGCTGTTCTTGTAGCGAGCCACAGTATGAGTCAGCCATATTGGTTTTAACATATGCTGATATGGGAATAAATTTAGATTTGGTAGTCATTAGATATTCTCCTTTTTGGTCAAAGTATTTTGTTTATCTTCTTCAAGGTTTCTAGCTAACTGTTCTGATATTTCATCAATGTTTTGTTTAATAAGTTCCCATTTTAAAGTTGAAAAATTCTTTTGACTTATTTTCTTAAATGACAAAATTGCCTGGTGATGATTTACATTGATTTTTAGATTTTTCATTTGAGTCACCGTCTTGTTATGAGAGTAAGAACTTATATTAAGTTAAGCTCATTATTTAGGTTGCATCAACCAGAGGTACTTTGTAAGTTGTTGATATAATATAGTAAATATTAAATACATATAATTTGATGTTTAATATTTAGCACTGTGAGTTGTTGATAAGTTAAAGAAATTATTTATTAAATAATTAAGTGTTAAATATTGATTGAAAACTGTAATTCTTTAATGGAATAAGTGGACATCATTGATATAAGAAAATATTGCTAAAATAAATGTAACCTATTGTATTTTATATATTTTAATGATAATTAAAGGTTTCTGAAATTACTATGAAAATTACTCGTTTTATCATGAGTTTACTGAAAATAATGCGCGAAAAAATTAAATTAATTTACATATAAATATATGGAATGAAAAATGTGGTTTTTATTCCTAAATTTGACATTAGTCATGTTTTTATCTATCCCTATATTAATTTACTAACTTTGGATAAAAAATGACCACTTCAAATTACCTAACACCACAAGAAGAAAAATTCGCACATTGGTTAGAGGAAAGTGCTCCTTACTTGCTTAAACTATGGGATTTTGATAATGGGCGTTACATAAGAGATCGAGTAGACGACTATTTAACTGTTTGTTCTACTGGAGAAGAAGCTATGTGCAGATTTGCTTTGGGTGTGTGGACCAATGGTCTTGAGGATTATGAGTTTAACTTATTTAAAGCAATGCGTTACCTAGGAGATAAGGAGCTAAAAGTGATACAAGACTGGGTAAAAGATCCTTGGGGTTGTTAAAGCAAAACTAAGTACTGTCTGATCTTCCTGTATGGCAGTGTTAATGTGGCCTTTTAGTTGCTAATTCCCGCAGTTCGTTAATTTGTTGCGGATTGAACCCATTTCTTAACAGTTCAAAGTCTTCATACTCAATACATGCTTGTTGACCTTTGCCTAGAACCTGATAAATACTATTACTACTAGTGGTAATAAGTTGATGATATACCTTTGTTATTTGTGATGTACAAATATAGTCGTTAACTAAAAACCTGACACTTGAGTCATCCACTACTTTTCCCCAAATAACAGAGCCGATATGATTATCACCATCACTTACATCAACTAAGTACCAATTTGTGAGTACTGTATTCATTAACTTGACCTTGAGATTAAAACCATAGGCTATTTTAAAGTTTTTAGATGGTTTCATCCAATAACGTTTAGTTCAAATTAAACCAGTTTTAGGGCGTAAATGGTCTTTATCATTTAATTGTGATATTGTCATGATAGATAATTATTTGTAGTGTAACACATTAATTTAACTCTATTTAATGTGTTAATTGAGTTCAAATTAATGCTGGTAAATAGTAAATATTGAAGAACAGGAACAATAGCTATTTCATTACCGCAATAACGATGAAAAAATGGATGCTTAAACACATGTACGATAGGATTGAAAAAAATTATAACAAAGAAAGCGATATCCATTCGGTATTTGAAAAATATATCGATATAAAGCCTCCAAAAAAAATCACACTCAAGCTAGTTTTCAATTACTTTAATAATGATTGGCATTTCTTAATTGGCAAAGCCTATATTGATGAACAGCCTGTAGAAACTGATTTAATTTATCCGGACTTAGTTTTTCTCAGCATGACTGTTGAAGTGGCTAGTTTTGAAGAGTTTATCAGTACACTTCAAACAGAAGGTATTTCATATAGTGATAAGTACCCAGTTATAAAGCCAGAGAATCTAAGTTGGAAAGAGCGATTAATCCCTAAAACCCATTCAATAAAACAACCAATTAGAAGTTTTGAAACGAGAATAGTTGAAAATTCCAATAGTTTTCAAGACAAGAAATTATTCGCATACCAACAACCTTATAGCAGCTCCTCAATAGAATCAGTTAGAGACTTTATTGGTATGGAATCTTTTCAAAGTTCCAGTGATAGTAGGGTTGGAAAGCTTGTTATTGAAATGCTTGATAATAGAGGTAGCCTTCTTCTTGATGATAATGGACTTAAATTTACATCGAGTGAGCCAGCCTATATGACAGGTGAATTACAGTACCTAGAGAAAAGAGTACTAATCTCCTGTGATGATGAAAGCAGTATAGATGTTGATTTAAATGAATTAAAAAGTATCGATGTTTTTCTTTTAAATCAAGAAAGTGAAGTATTAGATTTTATTACCACTTCACATTATGAATTTGTTTTCCCATTAATAAATAAAGAGTCTGAATACGAGTTAGTAAAACTCATCCAAGCAGGCGAAAACGAAAAGGTAGAATTTAAGCAATTCATTGGCTTTAATGATAGTAAAAAGAAGGACATCGATAAAACTGTATGTGCTTTTTCTAATCATGCTGGTGGTATTCTATTTATTGGTGTTAATGATGATGGAGTCATTACTGGCTTGGAAAGTGGCGAGTTTGGAAAACAATTTAAAAATAATATTGAAGAATATGTGGAAACAATTGCTAAATATTTAAAAGAAAGATTGAGCATCAATAATTGCTTTAATGTGTCTTTTCAAAATATTTGTGGCGAGCAATTAGTAGTCGTTGAAGTCTCGACTGCAAACGGTTGTAATCAAATAATTGCGGATAAGATCGTATATATACGAAAAGGTGCATCTTCAATGCAGGCAACACCTGAGGAAATCATCAATTTATACGCAGTTGAAAAATTTAGCAATGAAGAGTATTTTTCTTAAGTAATAAGCGCTATCTTAGTTATATTTTAAATAGTCAGTATCAACTATACAATTATTAACACTTAGCAACGGATTGTAATTAAATGGATTTATCTATTTACCTCAACATGATGATTAATGCCGCTTGGTATCTAATACCGATCTTCATATTTGCTGTCATCATAAAATCTGCATGGTTCAAAGGTATATTGGGTGAGTGGCAAGTTAACTTACTAATTAAGTATTTCTTAGACAAAAATGACTATCATCTCATTAAAAACGTAACACTTCCCACTGATGATGGAACTACCCAGATCGACCATATAATAGTATCAAAATACGGCATATTTGTTGTTGAAACGAAGAATATGAAAGGTTGGATTTTTGGTGCTGAAAACCAAAAGCAATGGACGCAACAAATATTCAAGCACAAATCAAAATTTCAGAACCCACTTCACCAAAACTATAAGCATGTCAGAACATTAGAAGATCTTCTCTTAATAGGGAGTAACGCAAAGAACAATAGTATATTCTCAGTCATTATCTTTATTGGTGATAGTACTTTTAAAACTAAAATGCCTGAGAATGTAAGGTTCGCTCGTGGTGGTATTAAATATATCAAAAGTAGAACTGATATTGTTTTTAATGCCCAAGAAGTTGCTAGTGTTATTGAAGAGATTGAAAGCGGCAGGTTAAAGCGAAGTATTAAAACCAACCGTCAACACATTAAGCATGTGAAAGAGATAATTGAAGAAAAATCTGATGCTAAATCATGCTCTAAGTGTGGGGCTGAAATGGTTTTACGTAAAGCTGCTAAAGGTAAAAACGTAGGAAATGAATTTTGGGGATGTAGTGGCTTTCCTAAGTGTAGAAATGTATCAAACACAAAAAATTATAGTACTGTATAGAATCAATGTTATTTCTTACTAAAAAATTAATTTACAAAATATATAAATCGAATATTAATATTTTTAGTTAAGCCAAAATTTAAAAATGATGTAATTAATTGATTTATATACACCTTACTTACATATCATGGTAATATTTTTTATATGGATAAAAGAATTTTTCTTTACAATAATAATTGAATGGAATAGGGGGAGGAATGCACAGTAGGAACATTATCAGTGAAATAAAAAAACTTAAGGTTGATGTACGTAATAAAATTCGTGCAATGGAATCATCTGACGAATCTAAAGCTATAAAAATTTTAAACTCACTAAGAAAGAGTTGTTCAGTTGGTGAACTAATTCAAGTTGAAAAAGTTATACGAGCTATAAAGAAAGACAATGCATCTTTACCAGAACTTTTCCCACAAACTCCCCAAACTTCTGAGGATTTTAAAAGATTATATCCTTTATCCTTTGATAAACATTTAAAATATCTTAATTTTGTTATTAAAAATAATGAAGAATCGTTAAATAGTCATTTTAGTCTTCTAACTATTTTAAATGAATCAATTCTATCTAAAGAATATGAAAAATCTGATTCCATTGTTGGGGAAATTGTTTCTAAGCATGGTTACAGTCATTTATTACTAAGAAAAGCTATTATCATTAGTTCTTCGGCTGATGAAATAGTAAAACTCCCTAATATCGATAAACTTTTGGCTTTAGCTGGAATTGAATATAACAATTCTATGGTTAGTTCATTGATACATTGCTTTCAGGAAGAACAAGATTTTTTAAATATTAAAAAATCTATTATGGGAACTTTAGATCAAGGAGATTGGAATAAATATACAAGGGATATTATAAGAATAGCATTTCACCCGCATGCAAAAGACAAACAAGAGTTTAATGAATTCATACAGAGTAACTTACAGTCATCACTGATTGATGCAATAATCACGATAAAAATCAACAGCAAATTTTTAAAAGTGGGTGAATACAAAAGCCTAGATAAGATGTTGATAGTTACAGAAAACTCTTCTGTTCACATTAATGAATTAGCGAAATTATATGTAGGTGTAGATGATTCAGAAACCTTGTTTTATCAACAAAGTGGGGCTTGGCTCGAAAATGACAACATAGTTAGATATCGTCAATTACAAGACTCATTTTATGATTCTCCTGATTCAAAGTATATAAACCGTGATGAAAGTTTAATAAAGCAACTTTCTAGCTGGGTTGAATCAAAAAATTTAAACGAGTTATGTTCAAATAAATTTCATACTTCGCATGGTTTCGATAATCTCCAAGAAATTGAGCGGTCCGGAACAATTACAAGATCTTCTGTATTCAATTATTTAGTTCACTTGTTTGAGGGAAAATTATTTATAACTGAAAATGAATTGGTCGATTTGATGGGGAAAACTAGTAGTTTAGCTCGCACAATTGATGTTAGCTATATTAAGACTCTAGCTCAAATATTAGATTCTGAAACTTCAAAAATTATTCTCTATTTACTGATAGCTAAGAAAAGTAGAAATGAACTTGATAGTCATAGGTTACGAAGGTTATTACAAAATCTAGTTTTAAGAGATCATAATGGTCAAATTTCTCAATTCGTAGCTTCCATGTCTAAAGTATCAGCAGCAATATCTGAGTACTCATATGATATTTTTACGGAGGATTTTATATCCCAGTTAAGTCATATAATCAAATCTTCACAAGAAATTACCGAAACTAGAGCTAAATTGCATGAATGGATGGGAGATCATACTGGAGAAACGCTTTACAAAGATAGAGCAAGAAGTATTCTCATAGATCATCAAATTAATCTTGTAAAAGATGAAATTGATGACAACCGGATTTATGTTGATACGTCAAGGTTTACCGAGTGGATACAGGACAACAAACTAAATGAATTGAAGTCTCTTTTTCTTATCCTTGAACATAATGATGAACTCTCAACTACAGATGACAGCCAGCTATTTGATATCATAAATACATGTTATTTTGAATTTTGTTCTAGTAAATATTTTGGTATAGCCTCATACCTAGGTCGAAGAATTAGACATGGAACCTTTAAAGGCAACTTATACTCCGATGTTATATCAATAGAATCAAATTATAAATTTCTTAATAAAGATCCGCTACTAGCGAGTAAATGGAATCAGTGGAAATTAGAGCATGAAAATAATGTTGATAAGATGGTTCGTGAAAAATTACATATTAAATCAAAACAAAAAAAAGATGGCTTTTTAAGTCCTAATATTGACAAACAAAACCCCAAAAAATTAGAAATCTTACGTTTGTGTGCAAAGAATCTTCTTGATGATTATAAAAAGAATAATCATGTATACGGTGCACCTCTACTTATAGCAGATTTTTGTTGGAGAATTGCAGAAGTTGATTTAAAAAGTATGAACTCTTTCCTCAAAGGTCAAAAACAAACGTTGATAAATGAAAAGCTTATTAACGAAATAAAATCGGCTGACTGTAATATTAATAAAGGAGTACTTAAAGATTTCTCTAGGGATCTACAGCGTATATTAATTGATAAATTATCTATTATGTATGGCTGGTTTAAAAGACCTCAAAGTGTGTCTCCTAAAGCTTCGTTAGGACTCTTATATAAAGCAGTTGTTGCAGAAGTGAAGCAAACGTTTAAAGAATTTGCCCCTGACACTGAGATAGACGAGTTAAATGATATTGAGGTCGTTGGTGGTGCATATCATGTTATTTATGACGCATTTTACGTTGTTGTATTTAATGCTGCAAAACACGGTAAAGTAAACGGTAAAGTACTTAGGGACTTTAGAATAGTTAACACTGATCAAGGTCCATCGATATATATTGAGATTACTTCAGAAATAAAGAAAAATTCTACTGAGGCCGAAGTAAATGAAAAGTTAATACTTGGTTCAAATGCTGATATTGAAAATGCTCAAATGCACGAAGATCGGAGTGGTATTACCAAGTTGTACAATTTAGAAAAATATGATGTTCAGTTCCAGATTGAAAAAATTGAATGTAGCAATCGTAAAGTGACAGTGAAATTTTTGTATAGGTTGGCTAGTTAATGAATGATGTATTAATAATTGAAGACGATGAATTCAAAGCTAACAGTATTAGAGACTTATTAACAGCAAGTGGGAAATATGACAAAATTTACCTTGTTTCTAGCTTAGTAGAAGCTGTTGATGCAGTAAACAAAAATGAATATAGCTTGATCATGATCGATATGGCAATTCCAAGCCATCCTGTTGTAGCTGGAGGTGGTTCTCCAATATCTTTATTGACTGGCGGGTTAGAAGTTTTACTAGAGATAAGTTCAATAGAAAATGAATCCCCTTGTATCGTTATCACTCAATTTCCAGATATTGAAATATCTGGTGAATTTTACACTCTAGATCAAGCTACAGAAGAAATACGAAGTCAACTGGGTTGTCATGTTCTAGCATGTATTAAATATGTTGAAGGTTGTGAAAACTGGAAAAAGGAATTAACAGAAGTGTTGAAAATCAAATGAAAATATTAATACTTGAAGACTGTAAAGATAAAATTGATAAAATAACAGAGATTATAGGCAGTGTTTGCGCAGATAGCACTATTGCTATTGCTGAGTGTTATTCAGACTTTATTGGAGTATCAAATAGAGAAGTGTTTGATTTAATTGTTGCTGATTTATTGCTACCAATGTTTATGGACGGCAAAGACCCGGTTAATATTTCAACACAGCTATTAGGTAATTTAAGAAACATTGAATGCCAAAACTATTATACGCCTGTTATTGCTGTAACAAGTTTTGATGAGTTGGCTGAGGAAAGTTTTGCAGAGCTAAATAAATTTGATATTAATATTCTAACTTATAAATCTGATTCTGATGAATGGATTGAATCTTTTAAAAGAAAAATACAATCTTGTATACCTGTACCTTCTTATGACTTTGTCATTGTTTGCGCCTTGGATAAGGAAGCTGATGCTTATGAAGAATGTGGGTTTAATGTTGGTATTGAGTTTATATTTGAAGGAATTACATGTAAAAATATCGATATTAAAGATAAAAAGGGAGTCATTGTCGTTCCTCCTCGAATGGGGTTAGTGAATTCGGCAATAATCTCTTCTAGGGTGATAGATCTTTTTAAACCCAAGTTAATTTGTATGAGCGGTATTTGTGCGGGGATAGAAGGTAACGCAAATATTTATGATGTAGTTATTCCTGATATATGTCATCAACATGATTCTGGAAAGTGGACAAATGAAGGTTTCGTTACTGAGTCATATGCAATTCAGTTGGAGCATAAAACTCGCTTAGATGTCGCTAGAATTATTAAAGATAAAGCTTTCTTAAAAGCGATCGCTAATGGTATTGTTTTGGATAAAAATGAATTTCCAGAAGGACAAGATAAAGCAGCTTTCAAAGTATATTTAGCTCCAACGTCAAGCGGTAGTGCGGTTGTTGCAGATAATAGTATGTTAGCTGAAATTACTAGCCAACACCGAAAAGCTACTGCCTTTGAAATGGAGTCATATGCTATGTATGAGGCAGCAAGACAATCTATTATTGCACCTAAATATTTTAGCGCTAAGGCTGTTGTTGATAATGGTAATTCCCATAAGGGAGATGATTTCCATAGAGTTGCATGTTTAGTGTCCGCCAAGACAGTGTACGAATTAATTGATAATCTTTTGGCTTGAGTTAGGTATTATATTTTAGTTGTTTTTATGGAATCCCGTAAACAAAAGGAAATTAAATTTTTTAAAATACATATTTTAGTCCTGTAAATATTTAAATTTCAGGTAGTTGGAAAACGACCTGAAAGATAACCTCAAATAATCATATATTTAAAATTTTAATGTTCGTATTCAATAGGAAAATAAATGAGTAGAGATGTAAGGGGTAATGCAAGAGAATATGGAATTGATCAACTTAATCATTTCAAAGGAAAAGCAACACATAATAAGTTTGAATCGCTTTGGTGTTTTCGCTTAATAATGATTAGTACTTTATCGGCTCCAATATTTGTTAGTTTAGCTGATGGATTTTGGCTTTCAAAATTGACACCGTCAGTATTGTCTGTAATTGCGGCATTTTCAACAGCATGGTTACAACTTAGAAAACCACAATATTTGTGGTCAATTTACCGAGGTGCTGATAGAAAGATAGAGGCTCAAATTACTCATTATGATTTTCTTAGCGGGTCGTATAAAGATTTAGGGCAGGATGATGCGGACAAACTTCTCGTTGAAAAAGTAAGCAAAATTAAATTAGAAACTCACGAAAGCTGGTCTAAAAATGTACCGAGCCAAAGTGATTTACAACTTGAGTAATTTGAAATATAGATAAATTAGGTTAATAATTTACTTCAATGGCAATTTTATTGAATAAAACCAGTGCCCATACTCGTCCCATTCTGCCCGCCATGTTTAGAAAACCCGTTGATCGAAAGATTAACGGGTTTTTTGCTTTTAGTTATATATATACCTATTAGCAAGGACATATATGGACGCTCTCCAGAAATCAACACAGACTTCTCAACTAAGTTTAATAAATAACCTGTAAGTGAGAGGTCTTTTATGACAACTGCCAGAAAACAACTTATTAGCTTAGCTGATACACCTTATTATCACTGTATTTCTCGTTG
>Ga0193951_1001394_pt1 | contig 10741 bp, 10 predicted proteins | sample BB_2_MG_FD_140370 | JGI IMG/M metagenome (GOLD analysis project Ga0193951, IMG submission 140370) | Microbial mat bacterial communities from the Broadkill River, Lewes, Delaware, United States - BB_2_MG | ecosystem: Environmental > Aquatic > Freshwater > River > Microbial mats | place: USA... | reverse complement strand
TAGCTAAATTCAACTTTTAATTATCATAAATACGTCATAATTTTAACACAGAGTGAAATTTATCGTTAAATTATATGATTTGAATAAAAATAATAGCGCAATTTACCAATAAAAAAGGCGAACAAAATTGTTCGCCTTTCATAAAAATTTAATACGTGTTATTGATAATAAGCTTTTGGCATATTACCTTTTTCAGTATAACGATCACGTAAAGCATCTTGACGTGATTGAGTGGAAACAGGTTTACCATTAATCCACATAAAATCTACTTTGGTGCTTAACTCCAAAGGATCACCACTCCATAATACTAAATCAGCATTTTTTCCTACTTCGATACGACCTGAGTTAAGTTTAAATACATCAGCTACATTAGCCGTAAGCGAAGCAATAGCATCAGCTTTTGGTAAGCCATTAGCAACGGCAATACCAGCATCAAAGCGTAATTGATTAATATTATGACTTTCACCTTTAGGTGCTAAAATAATCTTAACGCCTGCTTTAACTAATATTCCCATGTTAGCTAAAGAAACGTGCAATGAGTCAAAACTACTCGGTAAATTATCAATTGAGCTTAAAATAACCGGTACGTCCGCTGCTGCTATTTCTTTGGCAACAAGTACAGCATCACTCGCACCAACCAACACTAAATCAATACCATATTTTTTCTTCAAGGTAAGTAAAGCTAGTAAGTCAGTTGCTCTGTCAGCATAAGCTAATAATGGCTTTTCTCCCGCCAATAAAGCATTAACAACTAATTCATCACGGTTTGGCTCTTTCGCTTCTTTTTTCTCTTTCGCTGTTTGATTTTTTTGCTTCGCTAACGCTTTTTTAGCATCAGCAAACTTATAATCTAGCGCTTGTAACTTTTGTGCTCTAGAGCCTTTCCTTTCTGAGCCTAAATAAATAATAACAGCATTTTGCTTTTCAATAATACTCGAAAAATCACCCGATAAGTTAACAGCAAATGTTTGACCTGCAAACAGACCTTCTCCGCCAACGGGTGCCGATATATTACTCGTGATCCCACCTTTACGGGTATAAGGAATTAAAGTTGATTTAGGGTTGAATGCTAAGCTAGCGTCAAAGGTGATATCTGCCTTTTCATCCCTACCATCACGTGTTCTTGATACAGCGCCAACTTCAACTAAGCCTAAAGAATTCATGGTTCCAATAAAACCTGGGGTTAATACTCTTCCCTTGGCGTCAATGACTTCATCTGCTGCAATATTTTCAGGCCTATTCTCATTTTCATAAACTTGAGTAATGACTCCTTCATCAATAATAACAGTGGCTTGCTCTAAAATTCCTTGGCTTGCTACCGTATGAACAGTGGCATTAGTAATAGCCGTGATTTTAGCATTTACTGCAGTACTCGTTAACGCTAATACGGTAAGAGATGCTGTTACTAATGAACGTAAAATAAATGTTTGTTTTTTTTGTTGAATATTTTTCATTAGTTATCCCCTACTCTTGCCCTAAAAGAAAATCACTTTTCGCTTGATATTTTTCATCGAAACGATCGTACACTTTTGCGCCATCAACAAAAACTTGTTCAGCACGTGCATAAACACTAAAGGGATTAGTATTCCATAAAACTACATCTGCATTTTTGCCGATTTCTAAGCTACCGGTTTTATCATTAATACCTAACGATTTTGCTGCATTAGCTGTAATCCATTTAATTGCATCTTCTTCTTTTAGATTAAAACCATTATCAATAGCACGATATAACACCTTGCCGGCTTCTTGGTTTAATCGTTGAATTGTCGTTTCAGAATCCGAATGAACAATAGCGCATGAATTTTTCACAGCATCAACAATTGCTACGTTTTCATCAACCATATCATAGGCTTCCATTTTAAAGCCCCACCAGTCAGGCCACATGGCAACACAATTTCCATTTTCAGCTAACTCGTCTGCAATTTTGTAAGCTTCTACCGCATGATGAAAAGTACCAGAGTCATAGTTAAACTCTTTAGCTATGTCGACCATTACAGCCATTTCTTCTGCTTTATAACAATGATTATGCACAAGAATTTCACCGTCAAGTACGCCCATTAAAGTATCTAATTCTAGGTTTCTTTTCGGCGCTTCAGGATTTTTACCTGCGTCATAATCACTATTATATTTAGCCCATGCGCGTTTATATTCAGTTGCTTCAGCCCAAGCTGCTCGATAACCAGCAACATTTCCCATACGCGTTGAAGGCATTTGCTTTCTGCTACCATAAACACGCTTAGGATTTTCTCCGCACGCCATTTTCAAACCGTAAGGAGCATCAGCAAACTTCATCGCTTGCATAGTATGGCCAGGAACATTTCGTAGAGTTACGCCACGGCCACCAAATAAATTGGCTGAGCCAGGTAAAATTTGTAATGTAGTTATGCCACCTTCTCTAGCTGCTTCAAAACCAGGATCTTGTGGCCAAACACTATGTTCAGCCCAAACCTCAGAGGTATTAGGCGAGGTCATTTCATTACCATCAGAGTGTGATTCAACACTAGGGCTTGGGTATACACCTAAATGAGAATGCACATCAATAATACCTGGGGTTATCCATTTACCTTGCGCGTCAATAACTTCTACATTGGTTGCCGTTAAATCAACACCAACTTGTTTAATTTTACCATCAATAATAAGAACATCTGCATTATCCATACGTTCACCAATACCATTTAATACAGTGGCATTAGTAAATAAGGTGTTTTGTTGTGGTAATACTTTGTATGTGCTTGGGAATGGGTTTTTATTTATCGTAACTTTATCATCTTGTTTTTCGTTGGGTGAACACGCAGTCAAAGTAAGTGACACTGCGGTCAAAGCTAAACTCAGCTTAAAAGGTATTTTTTTCATGTTTATTCCTTTAGGTAAATAACAGCTATTATTATTTTTCATGGCTATTCAAGTAGTATCGAAAAGTTTTTCCTAGCTAAAATATATAAGAAAATTATTTTTTACTTTGATATTAAACAACCCGATCTGGGGTTAAATAGAATAGTTTAGACCTAAAAAGAATATTATGTTTGACCAGTAACGACAAGCCCTTAGCGCTATAAGTAGCGTGTTTGAGACAGAATTACGACCAATGGTATAAAAATTGAGATAGTTTACTGAGGAGCATTCTTAATATTTAATGAATCAATATTTAAATGGATCAATAAAACCTAGGTAAAACTAAGTCAGTTAAACTTAGTTAAACGTCGATAAGAATAACCGTTTGATTTTTTTATATCTAAATAACAGTAACATAATTGCCATAGCAAAATAGAACAAAGGCGATGTTAATTCTGACTTAACCGACCAGTAAAAATGGATTGCTACCAATAAAATGATGATATAGCTCACATTATGTAGCTGTTGCCATGATTTACCCATTTTACGTTTTAACTTATTTATAGATGTAATACTTAACGCGGTTAATAAAAAGAAAGCCGCCATACCAATGGTAATATATGGACGTTTCCATACTTCACTAATAAATAATGCGCCATCAAATTGTATTTCAAAAGATAAAAAGTTAACTAAGTGGAATAAAGCATAAGTATAAGCATAAAGCCCAAGTAAGCGTCTAACGTTCAACAAATAACCTTGTTTAGTTAATTGAGCGATTGGCGTAACACTTAACGTTATTAACAATAAATTAAACGCTCCTATACCAGTAAAATGAATAACACTTTCAACTGGATCTGCCCCTAATTTATCATTAAAAGCTAAAAAATATAAATTAACTAATGGTATCAAAGCACCTAAGTGAATAAGTACTTTTAATAAAAACACTTTAGTATCATTTTTCATATTATCTAGACAGCTTATGTTTGTAGAAAGACATCATTTACATTAAAAGTTTCTTGATAAATCCATACCTTTATAAAGATCAGCAACTTCTTCGCCATAACCATTAAAAGGTAGTGTTGCAACACGATTACGCGAAAAAAGTCCTCCCGTTGTTATACTACGTTCACTCGCTTGGCTCCACCTTGGGTGATCATGATTAGGGTTAACATTAGCGTAAAAACCATATTCTTTTGGTGCCAGTTTATTCCATGTGGTTGGCGGCTTATGCTCAAGTAATTTAATGCCAACAATTGATTTAATACTTTTAAACCCATACTTCCACGGAACAACCAAACGAATAGGTGCACCATTTTGCGGAGGCAGTGTTTTACCATATAAGCCTACGCTCATTAACGTTAAGGCATTCATCGCTTCATCTATACGTAAAGCTTCTACATAAGGGAAAATAAGACCACCACCTAAACGTCTGTCGGCTTGCCCAGGCATCTGTTTAGGGTCATACAACGTTTCAAAAGCCACATACTTAGCACGAGAATTAGGCGCTACTTTTTTAAGTAAATCAGCTAAAGAAAAACCAATCCAAGGAATAACCATTGACCAGGCTTCAACACAACGCAAACGGTAAATACGTTCTTCTAAAGGAAACATGTTAGTTAAGTTGTCATAATCAAGCGTTATTGGATTATCACATTCGCCTGATATTTTTAACTGCCAAGGGGCAACATCAAAGCCTTGTGATAGCGCTAAAGGTTGATCCTTTTGAGCGCCAAATTCATAAAAATTATTATGTGAAATCACCTTATTTTCAGGTGTTCTAAGCAGGTGCTCATTTGTTGAGTCTTTACTGAAATTAAGCGCTTTGGTTTGAAACTTCACCTTCTCTTTATCATCATCTGAAAAAAAGCCCGCTTGCGCTGTAGAGGTAATGGCAGAGCTCATTACTGCACTCGCACCTAGAAACCCCATTTTTTTCAATAAACTTCGACGTTCAAGATATACCGATTCATCGGTAACGTTGCAATCTTTAAGGGTATTTTTTGTCGGGATATTAATCAGCATATCAGTATCTAATGGTTCATATTAAAGCACATGAAATAGTAGACACTGATATAGCAGAAATAATTTCAATTATCTCGATTACTGACTAAATTTTTAAACAATCATTTACTGCTTAAACTGAGAGATATTATTATTAAAAGAAAAACTATGCTGTTTTTACTAACTGTTGTAAATGCGTAATGACATCACTTGATTCATAAAGCCACTGTACTTCACCATTATTTTTCTCAATACGCAAACAAGGCACAGTACGTTTGCCCCCCTCACGAATAAGCTCTTCGCGGTAATCATTTTTTTGGTTAATGTTACGCAATTCTATATTCAAACCTTCACGCTTAATTGTACGGCGTACTTTTACACAAAAAGGACAACTAGGTAGTTGGTACAAACTTAAATTTTTAGTATTCTCATCAACTTTTTTCTGTTCTTCAACGGTTCTTTTTGGTGATTTTGGTGAAAAAATAAAGTTTAGTAATAAAATAAGGCGACCAATTGGCCAGCGTATGAGCGACATAATCATAGTATTGTTTCTATAGTAAAGTGTGTATTAAAACTTTTATTTAAAAAGTGCGTTAAAACATCTAATTTGATCATTAAACCAAATTCGGTGAAGGTGAAATAGTTTAGCATGAACCATCTTTGTTAGCCCATACATAACCCGAGAAGAATATTGCTTAAATGTTACTGAATATCTTGGCTTTGATCATATTGAGTCAGTTTATTAAATTTAATCATGGCGCGTAGCTCTGTTATATATTCCATCCCGCGCTCAGAATAACGACTTAAACCTTCAGCTAAAACAAGCCCTGTTATCGGCTGCTTGTCAGCTCTTTGTTGTGCCCGTATATTTCGTAATGACTGATATGCAGGATGGCTATTTAAATTATTCATATAGCTTTCAAGTGACTGTTGAGGTGAGTCAAAAGCAGCAACTTCATGGCTCTTACCAGAGTCTCTTTTATTAGGAATAAGTCCACAACCTTTTTCAAAACACCATTGACCAAAAAAATTATTACCGAGTTGAGCAAACCTTGAGGTTCCCCACGCACTTTCATTAGCTGCTTGTGCTAAGACAAGTGATGGCGGTAATACATCAACACGCTTAAGTAGTTTTTGCCAAAAAATATCATCGTCAATAGTGGCGTCTGTGACTCTGTACTGAATTGCTATATCGGCAATTTTTCGCTTATCCCACCAACTGATATTATTTCTATTTTCTGACCATAAAAGTAACTGTTTTCTCGTCTTTTTTATGTTTATATTCTTTTCATCAATAAGCGGAATAAAGTAATTAAAAAAAGCGGACTTTCTCTCCGTACCGGCAGCGTATTCTTCAAAGTTAGGTCGCTTTGGTTCGTGTGAATAAAGGGTGATAACGAGTGTAAGCAATAAAACTAATACGGCTAATAAAATTGATATTCGTTTATTATCGAATGCTTTATTCATATAACTTCCTTAATTAAATGAGTTTTAGGGCCATTTATTCGTTACGTTAACTTATTGAAAATCTTTATTGAGTACCTTATTTATGTGCATTTATACTTAGGTACGTTTATGCTTAGCTCCGCTTACTTTTAGGTATATAATTCAAAATAGAAACGGGAACGACTTTTTTGACATCAAAGCCTTCAAATTCTTTCCGATTAATCACATGGCCTAGCCTACTTTCAATAGCACATAAGTTTCTAAAGTTATCTTTGGAAACAAAAGATACTGCTTCTCCAGATGCTCCAGCTCGACCTGTTCTACCTATTCGATGAATATAATCATCAACATTGTCAGGCAGATCATAATTCACTACACGCTCAAGTGCGCCAATATCAAGACCACGTGCAGCAATGCCTGTTGCAACTAAGTATTTAATTTTCCCTGATTTAAAATCATGCCATATTTGTTCACGAACGGCTTGTGTTCTTCCACTATGGATAGCTTCTGCTTTTATGTCACGTTTTTCTAACTGACTTACCAATTTAGCAGCCCCATGTTTTGTTTCAATAAAAATAAGCGCCTGCTGCCATTGCAAACTTTTTATTAAATGACTTAATAATGCCGATTTATTACCTTTATCGGTAGTTACCAACCATTGCGCTATTTGGGGCTTTGAAGCACTGTTTTGAGCGATAGAGATTTCTACCGGGTGATTAATAGTTCTTTTAGCTAAGGCACGTACTTCATCTGAAATAGTAGCAGAAAACAATAAATTTTGACGTTGTGTAGGTAAGCGCTCAATAATTTTATTAATGTCATCAATAAACCCCATATCAAGCATTCTATCAGCTTCATCTAATACTAACATTTCAAGCTCATCAAAATGTAAAGCACGTTGATGTGTCATATCTAATAATCGGCCAGGTGTCGCAACAATAATATCAACTCCCCATATTAGTCGTTGCTTTTGTGGTACGGCATCAACACCACCATACATAGCCATAGAACTTAACGTTAAATATTTACTATATGAGCTAATACTTGCTTCAACTTGCACCGCTAATTCACGTGTAGGAACCAATATAAGTGCACGTATACGTTTGCCACGCAACTTACGATCTGTATTTATTTTTTTTGTATGTAACTGCTCTAAAAGAGGCAAAACAAAGCTCGCAGTTTTACCTGTACCTGTTTGCGCGCCAGCAATAAGGTCTTTACCAGACAAGACAACTGGTATTGCTTGCTTTTGAATAGCAGTAGGCTCTGTATAAGCTAAATCAGCAACAGCTTTTAAAATGGGTTCAGATAATCCAAGGGTTGAAAATGACATGTAGATCCAGAAGAGTAAACTGTGTTAATTAGAATAAATAAAGCGACTACAACGTAAAGTCGCTTATTAAAGAGAGGTTAGCAAACTATTGTTGTGCTTGTATTTTTAACCCATTTAGAAAAGTTGAAAGTACATCATCACTGCAGTCTCTGTAGTGCTTATGGTTTACATTTCTAAAAAAAGCACTTAGCTCATATTTACCTAAGCTTAAACCGGCTAATTCAAGAATATTAATAACATCATCAGCCTTAAGTCCAAAGGCTATTTTTAGCTTATTAAAAATAGCATTATTTGTTAATACTTGCTCAGCTTGACGTTGAGGCGTATCGTCCTTAGCACCTCTTTTCTCAGTGATTAAACCATTTAAAAAGCTTGCTAATTCACTATCAGAGAGTACTTGATAAGCACTGTCATTTTTCTCTTTGAAAAAATCGGCTAACTGTTCTTGGGTAATAACACATTCCCCTAGCGCAAATACGACAAGTATTTTTTCATCATTAAAATTTAAAATCGTACTGATACGACGAAGAAGGTCATTATTTATCATTAATTTGCCCAGAGCTGTAAAAATAGTGAAAGTGCTTATAGTATAACGGCTATCAACCTATAAGCGCTATCACATTCATACAATATGCTCGATTACATTACTTAAGCTTTTGCTAACGCTTGTTCAATATCGGCAATAATATCGTCAATATGTTCAATACCCACAGATATTCTAACAAGATCTTCAGAAACCCCCGCAGATTTAAGCTCTTTGGCATTTAACTGTCGATGTGTCGTCGATGCAGGGTGACACGCAAGTGATTTTGCATCACCAATGTTGACTAAGCGTAAAATCATACCAAGAGCATCGATAAATCGCCCACCAGCTTCACTACCACCTTTAATACCAAAACTTAAGATACCTGACGCTTGACCATTAGTGACAGTTTGGCAAAGTGCATTATAAGGACTTTCAGGTAAAGCAGCATAATTAACCCAATTTACTTTTTCATGGTTGCTCAGATATTTAGCGACCTTAAGTGCATTTTCACAATGGCGCTCCATGCGTAAACATAAAGTTTCGAGACCTTGCATGATCAAAAATGAACTATGTGGTGATAAAGCAGCACCTGTATTTCTAAGTGGTACTACACGACAACGACCAATATAAGCTGCTGCGCCTAATGCTTCAGTATAAACAACATCATGGTATGAAGGATCTGGTTCATTTAACATTGGAAACCTATTTTTGTTTGCAACCCAATCAAATTTTCCTGAGTCAACAATAATGCCGCCAATAGTTGTACCGTGACCACCAATATATTTAGTTAATGAGTGAACAACAATATCCGCACCATGCTCAAACGGACGACACAAAGCTGGACTTGCAACGGTATTATCAACAATTAACGGCACACCATGTTTGTGTGCAATTTTAGCGAGTCCTTCAAGATCGATAATATTACCCGCTGGGTTACCAATAGATTCACAAAAAACGGCTTTTGTATTCTCATCAATTAAGTTATCAAATGAAGCTAAATCATCACCTGAAGCAAACTTTACTTCTATGCCTTGTCTTGGCAAGGTATGTGCGAATAAATTATAAGTACCACCATAAAGCTGACTAGTACTGATAATATTATCACCTGCTGATGTAATAGCTTGAATAGCATAGGTAATTGCCGACATACCCGAAGCAACAGCTAACCCTGCAATACCACCTTCCATTTGAGAAACGCGTTGTTCCAATACATCCGTTGTTGGATTCATAATACGCGTATATATATTACCTGGAACTTTTAAGTCGAATAAATCAGCACCGTGTTGTGTGCTATCAAAAGTATAAGAAGTTGTTTGATATATAGGTGTTGTTGCAGCCTTGGTTGTGGCTTCAGAGTCATATCCATGGTGCAGTGCTAAAGAGGCTAGTTTCATAAAATTCCCTAATTGATGTTATTATAATTGAAGTTAATCTATCTTAATGCACGTAAAATTTAAATAGAAACTCATATCTATTAACCATAAGATATATGAATAGTCACTCTGAACTTGACTCAGGATCCTATGCACATACAGATAAACTCAGGAGATTCCGTATTATGTAACCTACGAAATGACAAGCACAATGACCTACGTAGCGATGAGTAAGAGAATAACGAAAGTAATGCGCTACCCAGTATCAGATATTAACCAAAAACAACAGTCTCATCATTATCTAGCCATAGCGGATACTTAAACATAACTTTTGAAAACATCGGACTTTGTAAATAATGGTTAAGCCATTGTCGGATTTTGGGATAAGGCGCTTGTAAATACCATTGACGCTCTACTCTGGCAAACTGCCGTATAAAAGGTAATAACGCAATATCTGCTAAACTCTCTTTATCAGACATAATAAATGCATGACAATTTAACCGCTCTTCTATCATTTTTAGGTGATTTTCACAGGCATATCGGCATTCAGTAATATTATCTTCGTGATACCGTTTAGCGCATCGATATGCTTCGAGCTTCGTCTTAAATTCCTGATCGAAAATAGCAATTAACCTAAGCATTTCGTCCAGCTTATTCGTACCTGTATTAACTTGTTGGTTATGCAAAAGATCGTCAGGATCACTCTGCTTTAAAGCCCACAACATAATATCTAAACTTTCATCGATTACGGTTGGTACTTTTTTATCTAACACCAAAACAGGCACAGTACCTTTAGGCGATACTAGGAGCATTTCATCGGGTTTATTACTTAACACAATATCGCGTAATTCAATAGGTTGCTTGGATTTAAATACGGCTATTCTGGCTCGCATAGCATACGGACAGTTTCTAAGGGAATAAAGTATAGGAAGGTTATTCATTACGGATATATTATCTGTTGTCATTTTATTTATGTAATAGATACTACGTTGGCTTATGTTTATTAACTAATATACCAATTACATATTTTAATTGTGTTATTATTTTACTCAATAAAATGCTACGCACATTAATCAATAATGCTAGCTAACAGCTATTTAAAGCATAATCCACATTATTCCACCTACTTTGAATAATGATTGTTAGTCAATAATAAAAGTAACACTCCATAAACATAAAAGCTCTATTTTCTCTAATAAATATACCTAAGTAATTAAATTGCTCAATACT
>Ga0193951_1001393_pt1 | contig 10744 bp, 8 predicted proteins | sample BB_2_MG_FD_140370 | JGI IMG/M metagenome (GOLD analysis project Ga0193951, IMG submission 140370) | Microbial mat bacterial communities from the Broadkill River, Lewes, Delaware, United States - BB_2_MG | ecosystem: Environmental > Aquatic > Freshwater > River > Microbial mats | place: USA... | reverse complement strand
GTCTTGAATTTGTTCAAGGTTTGAAATATCAACGGTATACGTAAATAGTTCTCCTAGGTTAGAAAACTCCGTTACTGTTTTATCAATATTCTCTTGGTTAATATCCCAGATAATAACTTTGGCTTTTCGTTCTAATAGTAAACGAACCATTATTTTACCAATTCCAGAAGCTCCTCCGGTAATTAAAACTGTTTTATCTTTTAAGTGCATATTTTTGTTTCGGTTGTAACGGTCTTGTGTATGAAACGTAGCGTATAAATTAACGCTAGCTTTTCGGATTTAGCACGAGCCGATTTTTTTATTTTTATGTTTAATTTTCTTTTATAAATATTACCAAATAAAAAATTTGGCGTACTTTGTAAATATAAAAAAACCTCTTGAAAAGCCTAAATAGCTATGTTTTATACACGTTGTTAGCTGTAGGTTTATGCTCGTAAACTCCAACGACTACTTGTGCTTTTTCCTGTATTCTTAACGTATTTTAATTTCTTTAAAAAATTATATGTTGATGCCGCAGAAGAAAAACCCAAAAGCGACATTATTTCTCCATTCGTTGATGTTTTATGAGTTTTTAGGTGGTTATAGAGTTTTATATGTTTTTCACTATTTGTTGATTTTTTGAATTTCTTGGTTACAGATAATAATATATCTCCATAAGGATTGGTACATATGAAAACACCTTCATTATTTGCTTTAACACAGAAATGCTTTTTCATATCTTCTCTTTCTAGTGACCTTTGAATTGAAGCCCAAGGGTTTTGAATGATTGTAGCTAATTCTTTTTCTAATAATTTGATGTTTTTTGAGCCAACTTTATGTAAACTATTTATAATATATAAATCCGTAATGCTACAGTTTTTAATATATTTTTGGGTTGTTAAAAATATTTCTGCTTTAAAATATTCGGCTGGCATTCTTACTTCGATATTATCAAGATTTTCTTTCCAAATAGGTAAATCTCTACCATACATCAATGAGTTTAATCCAATTCTTAAAACTCCCATTCCAGCTCTATCAACTAATTGAAATGCCATTAAAGTTCTTGCAAGAGCTTTATTTCTGTGTCTAGGTTCGTGATAGGAAATATTATCACTGTTTACTCCACCATAAAAAGTGCCTGGATTTGTTATTACTAATTCATTTTCTTTGAAATTTATAGATGTCATTCCGTCAATAGAATAATCTCTATGTACAATTGAATTTAATAAGGCTTCATGATAAGCTTGTTCGTCTAGTGTACTTAAAACATAATCGTTTTCTTCGTAAGAAATTGTTGTTTTTTTGTTGCATATGAGGAAATGTGATTTTGCTTTTTTGATTGAATTCCAGATACAATCGTCCCAAACGTCATTTATTTTCAGTTGTCCATCTTGTGTTTTCCATGAAAATCTATATTCAAATAAACCTAAAGACTTATTAATTATATCTCGTTTTCCTAAAAACAACAAACCTGCATAATTCAAAAGACCATTTTTAGTTGCTCCGATAGATTCTAAAAAACTTGTGTCAGTTAAATCCGTTATTGAAATACCTCTTCTTGTACAAAAATCTTGTTTAGCTTCAATAACTGCATTTCCATTCAATGCGTTGAAAACATCCAAATAAATTTCCTGTGAACTCCAATCGTAAGATTGAAGGTTTTTTACTAATAACTGAATTTGAGATGGTGAAGCAGGAACACTAGATTTACCTTCTCTCAAGTAAGTTTTTCCCGAACTCGTTGTAACGATAGAATGTATTACATTCGGAACTTCAATTAGTAAATAATTTTTTGATTCATAATCCAGTTCTATTAAATTTAAGTCAATTTTGGGATTGATTTTTCCGATTAGTCTTTCTTTTGTTGTGTCTATATCAACTTTAACAAAACCGTTTAATTGAGTGTTCCAATCCTCATTTTTAATATTTGAACTGTCAACAACACCAATAACAATAGTTCCACCATTTTTATTTGCCAAAGCTGATATTTCTTCAGCGAGTTCTTTAGAGTTATGTAATGAATTTTCAGAGTTGTAATTTTTGAATTCAATTAGTTCAGATTCAAAATTTTCACTTGGTTGAGTTTTTAGTTTCTCTAGTATGTCTTTCATTTATCGGTTCGTTTTTTAACTTACAGCTAACGGTTTTGTGTATGATTAGTGGCGTGTTTAAGCACCTAATTTAGCAAATAAAAACCGAATAGAAAATCCGCGAGGATTTTCGTAAGTAGGCGAGAACTAGCCATTAATTATACACGTTGTTGCCACACGTTTTTTTTTATTCAGTTAATATTTCGTTTAATATAAAATTCAAGTTTTCTTTTCCAACTTTACTTAATCCACCATATTTCATATTCGGTGAAAATGGTTCCGACTCTGTCATTCCACAGCCTTCCAAACACAACCAAACCTTTCCTATTTCCTTATTTTCTTTGTTATAAAATCTCAAAATATATTCCGATTCAGATAAATTCCAAGTAGTCTCTGACCAATTGAAATTGCTCGGATTATTGAAAAATGTAATCAAATCAGCCTTATTCAATTCCGACACAGTTTTAGAAGTCAAACGACTCGTTAGAAAGTTATTCTTAAACAGCTTAATTTTCGCAACGTGTTCTCTTGGGAATTTATATTTTCCAAATCCGAAATGCTTTTCAAACGCCTTTTCTTGTTGTTCGGTCGTTTTGTGCATATAAAATTCTTTCAGTTCGTCAGTCGGAATGTGTTTCGAGTAGAATTGTCCTCTGTCAGCAATATCCCAAATAATAGTAAACCCGACTATTGCAAAAATTCCAATTACTAATAATATTTTTTTCAGGATTTTCAATTCGTGATGATTTTCTCAAATGTGTGGCAACTTGTTATATAAGAAATAAAAGTTTTGTTATCCCTGTATTATAATGCGATAAGAAGAGGTTTCAGCAATTTTATTTCAATTCAATTTTCGAGTTTCAATATAGTAAAATAATGTCATTTCGAATAAGCGATTTTATGAGCGACTGAGAAATCTTAAGATTGTGAGTCACTTCTATTAATGAGATTCCTCCCTCTGGTCGGAATGACAGTAAGTTTTTTCCCTCTGGTCGGAAAGACGAGGGTGAAAAAATGTCAAAAAAGTGTAAAAGAAATGTCAATTCTCTTAAAAAGAAGAGAAAAAATGTGTTATTTGTAAGTTGTATGAGTAAGAGAGCTATTTTTTATATAGGTATATTTTTAATTTCAGTACAACTTATTTCTTGTAAAACCAATAATGAGTTTACTGAAAAAGTAAGGGTTGCATTGCGAAATGTGGGGCATCAATTGTTGTTAACCAATCAAGATTCTACTTCACTAGTGTTGCCTATAAAAGAACTAAACAAACATAAATATCAATTAACCTTTCAAAGTAATTTGCAGGTATCACCTGATAGTTTGGTGTCGATAGTAAAAAGAAGTTTTTCTCAATCAGAATTACCATCCAACTATCGTATTGAGGTTAAAAAATGTTTGAATGAGGAAGTAGCTTACAGTTACGAAATGATGCAGAGTGAAGAAAATGCCATTGTACCTTGTAAGGGAAGAGTGCTACCTACCAGTTGCTATTTTATAGATGTCCAGTTTCTTAATAAGGAAAATAAAAATCAATATTTCTTCTACGGATTCTTACTCTTAATTTCGATTCTTGGTTTTGGCGTGTATCAGAAAAAGAAAAGAAAAATAGTTGCCGACACAACTTTGAGCAATTCGTTAAGTTTAGGAAGGTTTACATTTTATCCTGAACAAAATAAGTTGATTAAAGAAGCGGAAGAAATTCCGTTATCTAACAAAGAGTGTGAGTTGTTAACCATTTTTATTGACAGACCCAACGAAGTGATAAAAAGAGAGGAATTGATGAAAAAAGTTTGGGAAGAAAATGGTGTTGTGGTAGGTAGAAGTTTAGATACCTATATTTCCAAACTTCGTAAAAAGTTAAAAGAGGATGCTTCTATAAAAATAACCAATATTCACGGGGTAGGATATAAGCTAGAAATAGATTAAACCTGTATTTTTGTGGTGTTAATTTTTTTGAATGCTTTTTCAACTCAACATACCTACTCCCATAAATCAGCAAATTCAATTGTCAGTGTTAGCAAACAAAGGAATTGAGCTGTTTGTAAAGAGAGAAGATACCATTCATCCATTTGTTTCAGGGAACAAATTCAGAAAACTGAAGTACAATATTGAAGAAGCAAAACGACAAGGAAAAGAAACTTTGTTGACTTTCGGAGGCGCTTTTTCAAACCATATTGCAGCCACTGCTGCTGCAGGTGAGATTGCAGGATTCAAAACCATAGGAATTATCCGAGGTGATGAGTTAGGAGAGGATGTAACTAAGACACTTTCTCAAAACAAAACCTTGAAAAATGCGTTCGATAATGGTATGCAATTCCAATTTGTTTCTAGAGAAGCCTACCGAAATAAAACTTCCGAAGCATTTATCAAACATTTAAAAAAAGAATTTGGTGATTTTTATCTCGTTCCAGAAGGAGGAACGAATGCTTTAGCAGTACAGGGTTGTGAAGAGATTTTAACAAATGAAGATGAAAAATTCGATTATATTTGTTGTGCAGTAGGTACTGGAGGAACCATTTCTGGATTGATAAATTCAGCTAAAGAACACCAAAAAGTAATTGGTTTTCCTGCATTGAAAGGTGATTTTTTAACGGATGAAATAAAACCTTATGTAAAAGGAAATGAAAACTGGAGTTTACAAAACAAATATCATTTTGGAGGCTACGGAAAATATACTCCAGAATTAATTCGTTTTGTAAATGAGTTTAAAGAGCAAACGACTATTTTGTTAGATCCTATTTATACAGGAAAAATGTTGTTTGGAATACTAGACTTAGTAGCAAAAGATGCATTTCCAGTAGGTAGTAAAATACTAGTAATTCATACAGGAGGTTTGCAAGGTATAGCTGGAGTAAATCAAAAATTAAAGAATAAAAATCAAGAGTTAATAAAGGTTTAATGAAAATAAAAGTAGTTTTTTTAGCAGCATGTGCTGTGATATTGGCAAGTTGTGGATCAGGAAAAAATGTGGTAAGGTCTACACCTAATGAAGTAGTGCTGGAGACTAAGGAAGAGAAAGCACCAAAGTTGCCACAATTAGAGCAAATAAAGCGACCAGTAGCAACAACTACGAATCATACCGAAACCTATATTCAAAAGTTTGCACCTATTGCAGTTAAGAAAATGCATGAGCACGGAATTCCTGCAAGTATTACCTTAGCACAAGGAGTTTTAGAATCGGGAAGCGGTAGAAGTCAGTTAGCGCGTAAATCGAACAATCACTTCGGAATTAAATGTCACAGAGGCTGGCAAGGACATAGTGTAACTCATGATGATGATGAAAAAGGAGAATGTTTTAGAAAATATAAATATCCAGAAACTTCGTACGAAGACCACTCTCAGTTTTTATTAACGCGTAGCCGTTATGCAAGTTTATTTAAATTAAGACATACCGACTATAAAGGTTGGGCCTATGGTTTAAAAAAAGCAGGGTATGCAACTGATAGAAAATATCCGCAAAAGTTGATTTCTATCATTAATAAATACAATTTAGCTGAATATGATAGAGTTAAACCTGACGGATCATTAACTTCTAAAAAAATAAGTTATAAAACGGAATCTCATAAAGTGCAAAAAGGAGATACTCTCTATTCTATATCAAGAAGATATAATGTTTCGGTACAACGATTGAAAGAAATAAACGGATTAAGTGATAATAACATTAGTATTGGGCAAGATCTGTTGGTAAAATAAAAAAAGCGGAGTATTTACTCCGCTTCAACTAACCAAACCCCAATCAAAACTACCAAGAGTAATTTTTCTTTTTCGCTTGTTTTTTAATAGCTTTAATCATAACACTTTCTAATTCATTCTTTTTAGAGCTTTCACGTTGTTTTTTTGCTACATAAGTCTTTCTTTTTTTATTTAACTCTTGAATTTTTTGTTGAATTTCAGCACGCTCTTTACGTTTTATCTCAACATACACCTTAATCTCTTTAGCAGATTTGTTTTGTAACTGTTTAGGGAGCTGCTTCTTTTTTAAAGAGCTATAATCAATTTCCTTTTCTTCCGAAGCATCTACTAAATCCCATTCAGCATTTTTATATAGTTTAGAACTTTTAGTTACGGCACGTTTCACTACTACAGCTTCGTCCAAACTTTCCGCATTCATGTCTTGTTTTGCCAGATTACTGTATTTAGAGTAACCGTAAGAACCATAGTGAATATAGGTGTTGTTTAAGCGCTTATTTAAGATAATAATATCGTTGTCGTAAGGAGTCACAATGTGTACAATATGCTTATTTTGATTAATGGTCATATAATCACCACCTCCATAAATAGCTCCGTCTTGCCATCTTCCAGTAATCCCCTGATTATAATCACCACAAAAAATAGTATTTATGGTAATATCTTTTTCTTTGGCATTGGTAATAGCATCTCTGTAATTAATTTTTCCTTGAGTAAAAGGTTCATTTCCTGCAATAAAAATCATTTTTAAATCGCGTTTATTAGCTCCCCAAGCTAGTTCATTTAGTGATGTTTGTATTACTTGTCCGCAATATTCACTTCCACCATTTGTACTTAAAGAAAAAAGATGTTCAGAAATCTCATCTAAATCACTAGTAAATTGTAAAACTTGTCGAATATATCCTTCTCTAGAAGATAAGTTTGAGTTTCCGTATTCGTACAAAGCAATTTCTAAGTTAGGAGTGATGCCATTGCATTTAGCATATGATAGCTCGTTTACAATCTCCCATAATTGTGCTTTTGCCTGATTAATGAGTCCGTCCATACTATTACTTGTATCCAATAACAATGCAACTTTTACGGTTTGTTTTTTTACTTTTCTTGTAGGTTGGTTTTCATTAGCAAACGTAGTTGTCGTTAGTAGTACTAAGCAAAAGAAAAATACTTTTAATGCATGCGTTTTCATAATTTTTTGTTTTTAGTTATTAATTGGGTAAAAGTTTGATAAGTATTAATTTCTATTCAAAACTACTTCCAACTATTTTCTTAAAAAATCAAGAATGAGTAAACGGGTTATTTCGTTTAGGTAAAAGATTAACTAAATGAGTAAGCTCCACTTTTTGACTGTTTTTTATAGTGTTTTGACGAGTTTGTGATTTTTTTAATTGATTTTTTGATGATATGTTTGAATAAAAAAACAAAGCATATGAAATTTCAATTAACAATTCCAAAACCATGCAATGAAAAGTGGAGTAGAATGTCACCAACAGAAAAAGGAAAGTTTTGTGCTTCTTGTAGAAAAGAGGTTGTTGATTTTACAGGGTTAACTAAGCAACAGCTAATAGCTAAAGTTAAATCAAACAAACCTTTATGTGGAAGGTTTAAAAAGGAACAATTGAATAAAGATATTAAAGAGGTTGAGAAAAATAGTTTTTCAAATATAGCTGCGACGGTTGCATTAACTACTTTAATATTTGGAACTCAAGAAGTATTGTCACAGAAGGCATGTGATAAAATAGAAAAACAATCATCATTTATAAGAGATTCAATAAAAAAAACAAAAGAAGAGATAAAGTTAACATCAATAGAAATAAAGGGTAAAGTTCAAGATGAATCAGGTGTTTTGCCAGGAGCTATGATTCTTTTAAAAGATACAACTGTTGGTGTTGAAACTGATTTTGAAGGGAATTTTTCAATTAAAGTACCCATAGTAAAGGATAAGAAGAATATATTAGTTGTGTCGTTTATAGGTAATGAAACAAAAGAAATAGAAATTAAAGATTATAAAAAATTTATTTCTGTTTTTTTGGAAGGAGGGGAACACTTACTAGGGGAGGTGGTAATAATAAAACCCTCTCTTTTTCAACGATTTTTAAATATCTTTAGAAAAAAAGAAAATAGAAGATAATGTTTTTGAAATATAAAATCACTTTATTAATTGTTTTTACTTTTTCGGTTAGTCTTTTTTCACAAACAGAGGAAAATGCAACTAAAGAATTCTCAGTAAAAGTTCAAGTAGTGAGTAGAGAAACACGCCACCCCATTAAAGATGCGAAAGTAGAAGTAAACGGACGAACTTATCGATTTTCTGAAATAACAGGGAATTATACTGTAAAAGCTACAGCGGGAAGTCAACTGGAAGTATCACATCCTAATTTTGATCGTGTTTTTTATACGATTAAAGATGATGAAGACATAAAGGTAGAAGTTGAAGGCTTTATACCTAAAAGAAAATCAAAACTAAGCTCTTATAGTACAAGAAAACAAACAGGTTTATATTCACAATATTTAGATTCTGTTCAGTTTTATAAAAAGAAAGATATTGATAAGAGCTTGTCTTTTGTTGAAAAGACTTTGTTGACGAATCCAAGTAAAAGCCAAAGAGCTAATGTATTCAAAGAATTAGCAGAGGTATATTTTTATTGGAAACAGTACGATTTAGCGGTTGAGAATTATCAAATTTCCTTACAAGAAGGAAACTCGCCTAGGGTTCGTTTAAAACTGGCAAAAGCAGCATTTTTATCAGAAGATTATAAAAGTAGTGAACAAAACTATTTGCAAAGTTTACAAAGTGGAGTGCTTAATAATTACTTGCGTTTAACTGCATATCAAGGATTGGGAGATGTGTATTTAGCACAAAAGAATTACAGTCAAGCAAAAGCTAATTACGAAAAATCACTAGAAATTGCGAAAAAGAATCTAATTACTCCTAAAATAACAGACTTAAACTCTAAGTTAGCAGAAGTTTTTGCAGCTCAAGGAAACACACAAAAAGCTGATGGATATTTCAAAAACTCTTTAAAATTAGCATCAGAAGAAAACAAGAAGCGTTCGTTAAAGGAACAGCAAAAAGTGGCCGATTTTTATAATAGATCTCAGCGATATGATGAAGAAATTCAGTTGCGAAAAGAAAGCCTAAAAGAAGCTGATGATATAGTTGTAGAAGCTGAAAATAACGAGTCTTTGGTCGATTCAATTACCTCACAAAAAATCAACTATAAGATTGGTAATGCCTATATGCAAAAGTCTGAATATGAAGAAGCAATTCCATATTTAAAAAAGAGTATTGCAGATGCTGATAAAAACAAAGATTTAATCATTCAAAAAGATGCTACCAAACGCTTATCAGAAGTATATGCTACGGTTGGAGATTATACGGAAGCCCTAAAAACTTATCAAGATTATGTAGAATTGGTAGATACTTTGTATTCACGAAAAGAGCAGGAAATTCAGCAAGTAAAACGTTTTAGTAAGCGAATTTCAGATAACCAAAACAGAATAGCTAGTTTAGAAAAAGACAAAGAATTAGCGGATAGCAAAATAAATTTAGCATATAAAGACCAGCAATTGGTTCAGGAAAGTAACAAACGTCAAAAATGGATTATTTATTCATTAATCGGAGGTTTTTTATTAATGGTTTTGTTGGTGTATTTTATGTTCAGAACGAATAAACAACAAAAGTTAGCCAATAATTTACTGGCTTTAAAGTCAATGCGTTCGCAAATGAATCCGCACTTTATTTTCAATGCATTGAACTCTGTGAATAGTTTTATTGCTGTAAATGATGAACGAAGCGCGAATCGTTATTTGTCAGAGTTTTCAGTATTGATGCGTTCGGTGTTAGAAAATTCAGATGAAGATTTCATACCGTTAACCAAAGAAATTGAGTTATTAGAGTTGTATGTGAAGTTAGAGCATAATCGATTTAAAGATAAGTTTGATTATAATATCAAAATAGATAAAAGTATACCTTTAGATGAATATTCGATTCCGCCAATGTTATTGCAACCGTATATAGAAAATGCTATTTGGCATGGGCTTCGATACAAAAAAGAAAAAGGAAAACTTCAAATTTCAATGCTTCCAAAAAACAATGATTCTGTTACAATTTTAATTGAAGACGATGGAATTGGAAGAGAGAAATCAATAGAAATGAAGACGAAAAACCAACTCAAACAGAAATCGAAAGGAATGAGTACAATAAAAAATAGAATTGCTATTTTAAATGATATGTATCAGGACAAAATATCTGTGGTGGTTTCAGATGCTTTTGAAGACGGAAGTGGAACTAAAGTAGAATTGATACTAAAAAAAGACAAAAATTAGCGATGAAAATAAAAGCAATTATAGTTGAAGACGAGCAAATAAGTAGAGATATTCTACGAAATTATATAGCTAAATATTGTCCTAATGTTGAGTTGTTAGGAGAAGCAAGTAATATTGAAGAAGCACAAAAATTAATTGAAAAGTATGAATTAGATTTGGTGTTTTTAGATGTAGAAATGCCTTTTGGAAATGCTTTTGATTTGTTAGAAAAAGTAGAAAACCAAACTTTTGAAACGGTTTTTGTAACTGCATACGACCATTACGCTATTGAGGCATTAAATAATCAAGCGACTTATTATTTGTTAAAACCTATTTCTATAGATGAGTTGATTAAAGCAGTAAGTATTGTAACTGAAATTAAGGAAAAAGAAAATGAGTTAGAAACAGCTGTGTTAACTCCAAAAAGAGCACATCAAGTAAATGGAAAGATTACTATTCCACAGCAGGATGGGTTTGAAGTAGTAGCGGTGAATGAAATTTTGTTTTGTAAGGCAGATGATAATTATACCGAAATTTATTTTGAGAATTCTAAAAAGTTAGTGAGTAAAACACTAAAATATTTTGAAGAAGCTTTAAAAGATAATTCTTTTGTTAGAGTACACAAATCGTTTTTAGTCAACGTTAATGAAATAGCAAAGTATAAAAAAGGAAAAGGAGGAAGT
>Ga0193951_1001391_pt1 | contig 10744 bp, 10 predicted proteins | sample BB_2_MG_FD_140370 | JGI IMG/M metagenome (GOLD analysis project Ga0193951, IMG submission 140370) | Microbial mat bacterial communities from the Broadkill River, Lewes, Delaware, United States - BB_2_MG | ecosystem: Environmental > Aquatic > Freshwater > River > Microbial mats | place: USA... | reverse complement strand
GCGTTTTTCACGCGCTCCGCTTCTTCACGAGCCTGCTCTTTCGCTTCGTCAATAATCTGGTTAGCCCGCTTATTGGCTTGTTCAATGATGGCGGCTGCCTGCTCTTTGCTCTCACGCATGTTGGAAGCGGCTTTTTCTTTCGCCAGTTCCAGGTCACGCGCAGCACGTTCAGCAGCGTCCAGGCCTTCAGCAATCTTTTTCTTGCGTTCTGCCAGTGCAGCCGTAATTGGCGGCCACACATATTTCATGCAGAAAGCAACAAAAATAGCGAATGCGATGGCCTGACCAATGATGGTGAGATTGATATTCACGCCATTACCTCTCGCGGTTGTCCTAAAAAGTAGTTACCCAATACAGGGTCGATATAACGGTCTACTTATTAGCCGGCAACAGCGAACAGTACGTACAGACCCAGACCAACACCGATCATAGGTACAGCATCAACCAGACCCATTACGATGAAGAACTGCGTACGCAGCAGTGGGATCAGTTCTGGCTGACGCGCAGCGCCTTCCAGGAATTTACCGCCCAGGATACCGATGCCTACCGCAGCACCTACCGCACCCAGACCCATCATCAGCGCACCAGCGATGTACAGCAATGCCATTTCCATCAGATTATCTCCGCAAACAATTTCAAGGTTAAATTTAAAGTTAAATCAGTAAATCAAAAATTCAGTTACAACGCTTAGTGATCGTCATGCGCCATGGCCAGGTAGACAATTGTCAGGACCATGAAGATGAACGCCTGCAGCGTAATAACCAGAATATGGAAGATTGCCCAAGGTACAGACAGTACCCACTGTGCCCAGAATGGCAGCAGCGCAATCAGGATAAAGATCATTTCACCCGCATACATGTTACCGAACAGTCGCAGCGCCAGAGAGATCGGCTTAGCCAGCAGGCCAACGACTTCCAGGAACAGGTTGAACGGCAGCAACCACTTACCCAGCGGCTGCAGGGTCAGTTCAGCAACAAAGCCTTTAACGCCTTTCTGCTGGATGCTGTAGTAGATGATCAGTGCAAATACAGCCAGAGCCATACCCGCAGTCGCATTCACATCAGTGGTAGGAACCACTTTCAGGAAATGGACGCCCATTTCACCCGCGATGAACGGAAGCCAGTCGACCGGGATAAGGTCCATGGTGTTCATCAGGAAAATCCATACAAAGATGGTCAGTGCCAGTGGGGCAATCATTGCATTTTTGTGATGGAAAATACTCTTCACGTTGTCATCAACGAATTCGATGATGGTTTCCACGAAGTTCTGGGTGTTACCCGGCACACCAGCGGTGGCGGATTTAGCAACCTTCTGGAATAACCACAGGAAAAACAGACCCAGGCCAACGGAGAACACCATGGTGTCTACGTTAATCGCCCAAAAGCCCATTTCAGCTGCTTCTTTAGCGCTATGCGCCAAGCCCCAGCCAGATTCCGGATGGTTACCAAACGTCAGGTTGGTAAGGTGGTGGGATATGTATTCTGAGGATGTGACAGTTCCGCTAGCCATTCTCAGTGTCTCTCGTTCAAAGTTTCTGGAACCGATTATTCAGCATTACCTGCGCAACCCAGCCTGTGAGGTGCAGCAGTATGTAAGTACCAAATAGGGAAAATGGGCTTAGCGGGCGAACCAGCATAAACACTGCGGCAAAAAGCAACGCCGTCATTCCCATTTTCCATATTTCACTTACGTACATCTGAGCCAGAACGTGTCTGGCAGAATCGCCGTTTCGATGTTTTAACGCACGGCTGGCAAAATAGACGTTGGGAATAAGATAGATTGCCGCCGCAGCCAGTGATGACAACGCCGCAGTCTGACCAGAAAACAGCCAGAGTACAACACTTATCAAACCGACAAGTACGACCTGTATCAGATACACCCGATACGCCCGTGCTTTCGCGCGACGACTATGGACGCCCTGTTGCTGCTTTCTCTGGCCCATAGTGCTTTTTTTAACCCAAAAATCCTGCTGCCAACCGTTATCGACATGCGTTTTTATCAGCGGAGGGATTATATGGAGTTCGTTGCAGCGCATCAACCCGATATATTGCCGTTTGCACTAACGTCGTACAGTTTTAGCGCTAACGATAGCCTGCAAGCGAGGCACTGCGGTACCAGGGTCGTACACACAACGTTTGTAACCGATTGTATAAAATAAATAATCAGCGAAGATTTTCTAGCAAAGACAGCAGAGACTCAGGGGAGTCGTAATTCAGGGTTATTTTACCCCGCCCCTTAGCCCCCTGAGCTATTTGCACCCGGGTGGCAAACTTGCGTGATAACTCATCAGCCACACGTTCAAGTTCAGGGTCGGGGGTTCGCTTAATCCGTGGTGCTGGTTCACCCGAGCCGGATAAGGCTTTACGTGCCAGCGTTTCGGCATCCCGTACTGACAAATCTTTTTCGATGACTTCAATGGCAACCTGCAACTGGAGCGGCTCATCCAGCGTTAGCAGGCAGCGCGCATGCCCCATGTTCAGATCCCCGGCCTCCAGCATCGCCTTGACTCCGTCAGACAGGCTCATCAGGCGCAACAGGTTAGTTACACTGGAGCGTGATTTACCCACCGCATCAGCCACCTGCTGCTGGGTAAGTTCAAACTCACTCTGTAACCGGCTAAGCGCCATGGCTTCCTCGATTGCATTGAGGTTCTCGCGCTGAATATTTTCTATCAACGCCATGGCGATTGCGGCGTTATCCGGTACATCCCGGATAATCGCCGGAATCTGGACCAGGTCAGCCATCTGGCTGGCGCGCCAGCGACGCTCTCCGGCGATAATTTCATAACGCTCATGACCAACAGGGCGAACGACGATAGGCTGCATAACCCCCTGTGCCCTGATTGAAGCCGAAAGCTCTTCCAGTGCAGCCGGGTCCTGATCACGACGGGGCTGGTATTTGCCCCGTTGAATCCGCTCAACGGGTAGCAACAGGTATCCCTCTCCGGCCACAGAGACGGAGGCATTCTCCGGGCCAGCCTCAGTTGAGGCCCCGGCCAGCAGGGCATCCAGACCACGCCCCAACCCACGTTTTTTTACTACCATCGCATCACATCTCCTGCGCTGTTGTCGCTGTTTTGCGCTCGGTACGGCGGATAAGTTCACCGGCCAGAGACAGATATGCCATAGCCCCGCGCGAATTTTTATCGTATAGCAGCGCAGGCAAGCCATGACTGGGCGCTTCGGCGAGACGGACATTACGCGGAATAACCGTACGATAAACTTTATCGCCGAAGTATTCGATAAGGTGCGCTGAAACATCTTTGGTCAGGCTCATCCGCGGATCGAACATGGTGCGAAGAATCCCTTCAATCTGCAACGCCGGGTTAAGCCGTTTATTAATCTTATCGATGGTGCCGATCAGCGCAGAGATCCCTTCCAGGGCGTAATACTCACACTGCATCGGAATAATCACCCCGCTTGACGCAGACAGCGCATTCACGGTCAGCAGATTCAGCGAGGGTGGATTATCAATCAGAATGTAGTCGTAGTCGTCTGCGATTTCCGCCAGCGCCATTTTGAGCCGGAACTCACGACGCGGCAGCTGGAGCAGTTCAACCTCAGCCGCCGTCAGGTCACCATTAGCGCCAATCAGATCAAAGTCCGATGGCGTTTTTGTCACAATGGCCTGGTGTACATCGGTCTGACCCACCAGCAGCTCGTAAACAGAGTGCTCCAGTGTATGTTTATCTACACCGCTGCCCATGGTTGCATTGCCCTGGGGGTCAAGATCAACCATCAGCACACGATTTTTAGTCGCGGCCAGTGAGGCGGCAAGGTTTACACAGGTGGTGGTTTTACCCACCCCCCCTTTCTGGTTGGTGATAGTCAGAATCCGGGCCACGTTCAGCGTCTCCCCAGTATCAGCAGATGGCGTTCGCCATCAGTCCCCGGTACTTGCAGGCGATGACAGTCCTTGAGTTCATATCCCTGCGGCAAGGCCGCCAGTTCTGCATCAGGGTATAATCCTTTCATGGCAAGAAAAATACCGTTGTCTTCCCGGCACAGGGTATGACACCAGGTGATCATATCATTCAGCGAGGCAAAAGCTCGGGAGATTACCTGCCCGGCAGGCGGCGTTGCTGACTCTTCCACCCTGCCATGTTCAACACGAAGGTTATCCAGCCCCAACTGCGCTTTTACCTGCAACTGAAAGCGGGTTTTCTTGCCATTACTGTCCATAGTAACAACATCAATATCCGGCTTGCAGATGGCAGCGGGTATACCGGGCAGGCCAGGTCCACTGCCGACATCGATCAATCGCTCTTCGCGGATGTAAGGGATAATGCTCAGACTGTCGAGCAGGTGGCGATCGATCATCTCCAGCGGATCACGTACGGCGGTCAGGTTGTAGGCCTTGTTCCATTTGATCAGCATTGCCAGATATTCCAGCAGCAGATCGATCTGCTGCTCACTCAGGGACAGCTGCAGCGCATCGATGCCCCGGCACAAACGTTGACGGTATTGAGCATCCATCAGTGGGCCCCTCCCTGTTTTTTCGCCAATTGGTGTTTTTTCAGATAAACCAGCAACAACGAGATTGCTGCCGGAGTCATGCCCTGGATACGTGATGCCTGAGCGATGCTGACCGGCCTGGTTTCCTTGAGTTTGGCTGTCAGTTCATTGGACAGGCCACCCACCTGGTCATAGTCAAAGTCAGCGGGCAGCGGCGTATTTTCCTGCCGACGCATCTGCTCAATCTCGGTTTTCTGGCGGTCAATGTAACCGGCATATTTGAACTGGATCTCAACCTGTTCAGCGACCTGGGGGTTATCCACAGGCTCACCTTTCAATCCAGCCACGTCAGCGTAGTTCAGTTCTGGCCGTTTGATCAGATCAGCCAGGGTATATTCACGGCTCAATGGGGTTTTCAGCTTGTCATTGATCTGCGCCGCCTCAGTAGAACCTGCCTGTACCCAGCTGTCGCGCAGGCGCTGCTGCTCCTGCTCAATGGCCTCACGCTTCTCGCTGAATGCCTGCCAGCGCTCATCGCTGACCAGTCCCAGCTCGCGTCCCTTTTCCGTCAGGCGCAGATCAGCATTGTCTTCGCGCAGAATCAGCCGGTATTCAGCCCGGCTGGTAAACATCCGGTAAGGCTCAGAGGTACCCAGGGTAATCAGATCATCCACCAGCACACCGATGTAGGCTTCATCCCGGCGTGGATACCACTGCTCCTGATCGAAAGCACGCAGCGCAGCATTGATACCGGCCAGCAAACCCTGAGCACCGGCTTCTTCGTAGCCGGTAGTACCGTTGATCTGTCCGGCAAAGTAGAGTCCGTTGATTACCTTGGTTTCCAGGGTGTGTTTCAGGTCCTGCGGATTGAAGTAGTCATACTCGATGGCATAGCCTGGCCGGGTAATATGGGCATTTTCAAAGCCACGGATAGAGCGCACCGCTGCCAGCTGAATGTCGAAGGGCAGGCTGGTAGAAATACCATTCGGATACAGCTCATGAGTGGTCAGGCCTTCCGGCTCAACAAACACCTGATGGCTGGTTTTATCCGCAAAGCGCATGATCTTGTCTTCAACTGACGGGCAGTAGCGTGGCCCGGCACCATCGATGACTCCAGTATACAGTGGGGAGCGATCCAGCCCACTGCGCAGAATGTCATGGGTCCGCTCATTGGTGTGGGTAATGTAACAGCTGATCTGGCGAGGCTGCTCCGATGCTTTGCCCATGAAAGACATCAACGGAGTTGGGAAGTCACCAGGCTGCTCCTGCATCACTGAAAAATCAACACTGCGGGCATCAATACGTGGTGGTGTGCCCGTTTTCAGACGGTCAACCCGCAGCGGCAGCTCGCGCAGCCGATCAGCCAGAGCGATGGATGGCGGATCTCCCGCTCGACCACCGGCATGATTTTCCATGCCCACATGAATTTTCCCCGCCAGAAAAGTGCCAGCAGTCAGTACAACAGATGAAGCATGAAAACGGATGCCTGTCTGTGTTACCACACCACGAACAGTATCACCCTCAACAATCAGGTCATCGGCTGACTGCTGAAACAGCATCAGGTTCGGTTGATTTTCCAGTACTTCTCGCACCGCGGCTTTGTACAGAATGCGGTCTGCCTGGGCACGGGTCGCCCGGACTGCTGGGCCCTTACGTGAATTCAGAGTGCGAAACTGAATACCTCCCCGATCGGTAGCGCGTGCCATCACGCCATCAAGGGCATCAATCTCTTTTACCAGGTGGCTTTTACCGATACCACCAATCGCCGGGTTACAGGACATCTGCCCCAGGGTTTCGATGTTATGTGTTAACAACAGAGTCTGCGCGCCGCGCCGTGCAGCGGCCAGCGCTGCTTCTGTACCGGCATGACCGCCACCAATCACAATGACATCAAAGCGGGTTGGATAATCCACGTCCGTCGTACCTCGTTATACCTGGATAAACGCTACAGCTGAGCAGGCTGCTGAGCTGGAGAAGAGGTGGCCGATTATACCCGGCAATACTCAACGCTGAAACTGTTCGTTTTTTATACGCAGGTGACTGAGACAGGAGTACCCATCAGATCTGCGTGCAGTATTTTTTACAGCAGCAAGTAGTTCAGGTTCAGTGAACTGATGGAGCCCAGCTTATGACAGCGCTGAATGTTTTTAGTCGCTCACACAGGTTGTGAATTTTTTAAACTGACCTTGCTGATTAACTAGTAATATAAGTTAAGTATATAAAGATCTTTTTATTTTAGTGATTACTATTAGGCTGCCTCCTATCTGTTGATAACCATTATTATCTTATTTAAAACAGGCAGTTAGTTATTGCTGAAGGCTGTCTTGTAACTGTTCTGAAGTTGCTCACAACCCCCCTGGCAGGCTGTGAGTAAGTAGGTCTCTTATGCACAGGTCAGTTCATCCTCAGTTTAGTCGCCTGTTTGTACGTGCCAGGAACACAAGTCATCCACAGGGCTTAAGCGACCATTTTACGTATGACTCAGCCCTTTTGCAGGCCATTCTGGTTTATGATGAGCGGACCCTATGATGAGTAAGCAAGGAGGTCCGGGTGAGACAGTGGGCAGGAGTATGGGCAGGGATCGTCCTGCTGACGGGGTGTCAGGTAATGCCACCAGGGTCGCAGTCAGGGTCAACAGTTGATCCTCATGCGGTATCACTGATGTCAGCCGGCTTCGAATGGTCGCTGGTCAGGCCAATGCGGGAACCGGCGACACCATTAAGGTTATATATAGAAGGTAATGGCGCTGCATCGGCACTAACACTGGGTCGGCGGCTGTCGTTACAGGATTCAGGGAGCTTTTATGCGCGTCTGCCCTGTGTGCGGCTGGCTGAGTCCGGCGAGTGTGATTCGCGTTATCTGACAAGTCAGCGCGATGCCACTGAACAGGCGGAAGCGATGGCGCGAATGCTGGGGCAGTTCAAGCGTCAGCAGCAGGCACAGGTGCTGGAAGTGGTTGCCATGGGGGACGTGGCATCCCTGATGTTGAAGGTTGCGGCACTGGGTGGGGATATTGATCATCTGCACACCATTGATGGCACATTGTCACCGGCGCTGTGGGCACGACAGCTCAAGCAGCCAGCTCCACAGACCTCTGATCCGCTGATTTACTATCGCCAGCTGAGCAGGCAATCACAGACACACTGGATTTCGGTGGGTAGTGGGGGGCTAAAAGAGCAGCTGGCGGGTAGCTATAAAGCAACACTAAAACACAGCCCCTGTGTCCGGTTGCGTATTGCTCGTACGGTAAATCGTAATGATGACTGGTTGAAAGTCTGGCCACAGCTCAGAGAAGACCGTTTCAGCTGCAAGGGATAAGATGTGGATAAAGTGTTAAAACAGGGCGGTTAAGCAGTCTAACCCCCTGTTTTAAATAACTTTGAGTTATTCACAGGCGCTGTGAGTAACAATCAGACATAGATGCCCTGCTGTTGTAGCCATTGCTGTAACTGAGGCAAAGGAACGGCACCATTGAGGCGGGCAACCTCACGTCCGGCACGAAACAGAATCAGGGTGGGGATCGAGCGGATCTGCCACTGTGCTGCAATGGCCTGCTCCGCCTCGGTGTTCAGTTTGGCCAGCCGGAGCCGGGGTTCAAACTGACGGGCAGCCTGATCAAAGATCGGCGCAAACTGTTTACAGGGGCCGCACCAGTCGGCCCAGCAGTCCACCAGCACCGGGATATCGTTGTGCTGCAGCAGGCCGTTAAGGTTGGCAGCTGTAATGTTCTGTGGCTTGCCTGCGAACAGTGGCTGTTTGCACTTGCCGCATTTTGGCCCATCACCCAGTCGTGACTCGGGTATACGGTTGGTCACGCTACAGTGTGGACAGCTCAGATTCATGCTCATGTTATTTACTCCCCTCCAGGTGTTATTTGCCAATACAGAACGAGCTGAAGATCCGCCCCAGCAGGTCATCGCTGGTGAATTCACCCGTGATCTCGTTCAGGGTTTGCTGGGCCTGACGCAGGTCTTCTGCCAGCAGTTCGCCAGCGCCGTTGTGCAGCAGCTGCTGGTGGCCGGTATTGAGCAGCTCGGTGGCCCTTTCCAGCGCTTCAAGGTGGCGGCGGCGTGCCATAAAGCCACCTTCGGTAGTGCTGGCGTAGCCCATACAGGTTTTCAGATGCTCGCGTAGCAGCTCAACCCCTTCGCCTGCGCGGGCACTGAGGCTGATCAGGCTGTAGTGACTGTGCTGTTCCAGCCCGACAGGCTCGCCGCTGAGGTCTGCTTTATTGCGAATAACAGTGACTTTATCGGGGTCTGGCAGCTTGTGGATAAAGTCGGGCCAGATCTGTTCAGGGTTTTTCTCTGCTGTGCTGGTGGAATCAACCATTAACAGTACCCGGTCCGCTTTGGCAATTTCCTGCCAGGCGCGGTCGATACCGATACGCTCGACTTCATCAGGGGCATCACGCAGGCCTGCCGTATCAATGATATGCAGTGGCATACCGTCAATATGGATATGTTCGCGCAGCACATCACGGGTGGTACCGGCAATGTCAGTAACGATGGCACTGTCTTTACCGGCCAGTGCATTGAGCAGGCTCGACTTGCCGGCATTTGGACGTCCGGCAATAACCACGTTCATCCCCTCACGCATCAGACTGCCCTGGTGCGCTTCTGCCTGTACCTGGGCGACCTGAGTGAGAATGGTCTCCAGATCTCCCTGCACCTTACCGTCGGCGAGGAAATCGATCTCTTCTTCCGGGAAGTCGATGGCGGCCTCTACGTAGATACGCAGCTGAATCAGTGACTCAACCAGCGCGTGAATACGTTCGGAGAAGGCCCCCTGTAGCGAGCGCAATGCACAGCGGGCTGCCTGTGCAGATGAAGCATCAATCAGGTCTGCAATGGCTTCAGCCTGGGTCAGGTCCAGCTTGTCATTGAGAAAGGCACGTTCCGAGAACTCACCGGGCCTGGCTGGGCGGGCACCCAGCTCGATCACCCGGTTGAGGATGAAGTCGATGATCATCGGCCCGCCGTGGCCCTGCAGTTCCAGTACATCTTCACCGGTAAATGAGTTCGGGCTAGGGAAATACAGTGCGATCCCCTGATCAATCTGCTCACCGACGCTGTTCAGGAATGCGCCGTAATGGGCATGGCGAGGCTGGGGTACGCTGCCCAAAACCTGCTCGGCAATACGCCCGGCATCCGGGCCTGAAACGCGAATAATGCCCACACCCCCCCGACCTGGAGGGGTGGCCTGAGCGGCGATGGTGTCCTGACTGATCTGCTGCATGGGGTTCTATCCGGGATGTTCTTAAAGGTTCATGTCGCCAGTGCAGGGGCACCAGAGGCGACGGGCGTCATTGTTACGGTAACTGCGCCGTAACAGTGTATGAAATGCACAAAAAAGGCCCCCATACGGGAGCCTTTTCAAGTGTAACAGAGTCAGTGATCAGCTGGTGCTGGTCTCACTGCCTTCGTTCTCAATCTGTTTGTTGATCACATACTGCTGGGCAATAGACAGCACGTTGTTGATTACCCAGTACAGTGTCAGACCAGCCGGGAACCACAGGAAGAAGAAGGTGAACAGGATCGGCAGCATCTTCATCACTTTGGCCTGCATCGGGTCTGGCGGTGTCGGGTTCAGCGTCTGCTGAATGAACATGCTGGCACCCATCAGGATCGGCAGAATGAAGTACGGGTCCATCGCTGCAAGGTCATTGATGTATAGGAACTCTGCGTGACGCAGCTCGACACTTTCCATCAGTACCCAGTACAGGGCGATAAATACCGGCATCTGCGCCAGAATTGGCAGACAGCCGCCCAGCGGGTTGATCTTCTCTTTCTGGTACAGCTGCATCATTGCCTGCGACATCTTCTGACGGTCATCACCGTGCAGTTCTTTCAGTCGCTGCATCTCAGGGCCAAACTTGCGCATTTTGGCCATGGATTTGAACGCCTTGGCGTTGATGTGGAACAGCAGCGCTTTAACGATAACGGTGATACCGATAATCGCCAGACCCCAGTTACCCAGTACACTGTATACCCAGGTCAGCAGGGTGTGCAGCGGCGTCGCAATCCACCACAGCCAGCCGTAATCAACGGTCAGCTGCAGGTTCTCGGCAGCTGCCTCCATCGCTGGCTGATCTTTTGGCCCGGCATAGTAGGTTGCACCGACGCTGTTGGTTTCACCAGGCGCGATGGTCAGCAGCGGGCTGATAAAGCCCATGATGTAGTTACCACCGCTGGCGCGACTCTGGTAGGTGTATTCCACCCCTCGAGCCGGGATCCAGGCACTGATGAAGTAGTGCTGCACCATTGCTACCCAGCCATCCTGAGACCTGG
>Ga0193951_1001389_pt1 | contig 10746 bp, 3 predicted proteins | sample BB_2_MG_FD_140370 | JGI IMG/M metagenome (GOLD analysis project Ga0193951, IMG submission 140370) | Microbial mat bacterial communities from the Broadkill River, Lewes, Delaware, United States - BB_2_MG | ecosystem: Environmental > Aquatic > Freshwater > River > Microbial mats | place: USA... | reverse complement strand
AGCTGCCCTTGGAACGATGCGCATTACTTGCTTAAGGTTGGCTTGAAAGGGCAAGAAATTGAAAAAGATAATTTACCGCCATCGAACTTGGTATTTCTAATTGATGTGTCTGGCTCAATGAATAGTGCCAACAAATTGCCTCTATTAAAATCATCATTCCGATTATTGGTTAATGAACTGAGGCCCGAAGATTATGTTTCAATCGTGGTATATGCAGGTGCAGCTGGCTTAGTGCTTGAGCCAACCTCTGGCAATAACAAAAAGAAAATTTTAAATGCCCTAAATAAACTAGAGGCTGGTGGATCAACGGCCGGTGGAGCTGGCTTAAAACTCGCTTACAAAACGGCCAAAGAAAACTACAAAGCGCATGGCAACAACCGTATTATTCTGGCAACAGATGGTGATTTTAATGTTGGCCATAGCTCCAACTCATCTATGGAAGAACTGGTAGTGCAAGAACGAAAAAATGGTGTTTATATGACTACTCTTGGGTTTGGTATGGGAAATTATAAAGACGATCGGATGGAAATTATTGCCAATAAGGGCAATGGGAATTACGCCTATATCGACAATCTTCAGGAAGCACAAAAAACATTGGTAAGTGAATTTGGTGGCACGCTATTCACCATTGCCAAAGATGTTAAGTTTCAAATAGAATTTAACCCTAGTAAAATATTGGCTTACCGCTTAATTGGGTATGAAAACAGATTACTTAACGATGAAGATTTTAACGACGACACCAAAGATGCTGGCGAGATAGGTGCTGGGCATACCGTTACGGCTTTATATGAACTCATTCCTGTTGGGGCTAAAGATGCTAGAAAATGGGTTAAATCTGTTGACAAGCTCAAATATCAAAAGCAGAAAAAAACCCACTCATCCGCCATTAGTAATGAATGGTTAACTTTAAAGTTACGTTATAAGCAACCACAATCAGCTAAAAGTCAGTTGATGGAATACGCCATTGATTCAGACGTGAAAAGTTTTGACAAGGCTAGTGATAACCTACGCTTTGCTGCTTCAGTGGCTGGTTTTGGCATGCTTCTTCGCCACTCTGAATACAAGGGTAACATTAGTTTTGAGACGGTGCAGGAAATGGCACGAAGTGCCAGAGGAACGGATGAAGATGGCTTTAAGGCTGAAATGGTCCGATTAATTAAAACGGCGAAATCATTAAGCAATCAAATGGCCAACAAATAGTTATGTGCGAAGTTTAATATACCGCTTGGATTTGTGATACATCGACTCAAATCCAAGCTTTTTTTTCGGCATCACCATTAAAATTAATCGAAGCTATACGGCTCCTTGATCAATCATGGCTTCGGTTACCCGATGAAAAGAAGCCATATTAGCACCATGTAAATAATTGATACTACCATTAGATTGCAAACCATATTGCCTGCATAACTGATAAATACGCTCCATAATATCCTGCAGACGCCCATCCAATTCACGATCTGTCCAATTCATTTTCATGGTATTTTGGGCCAACTCAAGAGCAGAAATGGCGACTCCACCCGCATTAGCAGCTTTACTAGGCACATACACCAGTGGGGCATCATTAAATAAGTTCATGGCTTCAATGGTACAAGATTGATCGGCTGCTTCTATAATGTACTTGCATTTATTCTGTACTAAACATGCTGCCTCCACCTCTGTTATCTCATTTTGAATTGCACACGGAATCGCAATATCACAAGGAACGTCCCATGGTTTTTTATTTTCATAATAAGCGGTTCCGGCATATTCAAAAGAATAAGGTCGGATCATATCTTGCGATGTGGCCCTCAATTCAATCAAATACTCAAGCTTATCACCACTAATACCTTCTGGATCGTAGATATATCCATCGGGTCCGGAAAGTGTTACCACCTTTGCCCCCAATTCTGTAGCTTTTTTTATGACGCCACGTGCTACATTACCAAAACCTGAAACAGCGATCGTTTTACCGGCCAAAGCATCATTATGCCTTTTCATTAACGATTTTAGAAAATACACCACGCCATAGCCGCTGGATTCAGCTTTTAAACGTGTACCTCCCCAATCAGGTGACTTACCAGTAAAAGTCCCATTATGTTGGTGACTCAACTTTTTATACATGCCAAAAAGGTAACCAATCTCTCTACTTCCAACACCTATGTCGCCCCCAATCACATCTACATCAGCACCCAACACATCCCACAACTGTAACATATAACATTGACAAAACCGCATGATTTCAGCTTCCGATTTTCCTCTTGGGTCAAAATCGGCGCCACCCATTGCACCACCCAATGGCAGCGAGGTTAGGCTATTCTTAAACACTTGTTCGAAGGCCAACATTTTTACTGTACCCAAACTTAATGCAGGATGAAAGCGCAAGCCGCCTTTATACGGCCCCAAAGCATTATTATACTGCACCCGATAACCCCTATTTACCATTACCTTACCTTGGTCATTTTGCCAAGGCACCTTAAACATAATCACTCGATCTGGCTCGGTAAGTCGTTCTAAAATAGCACCATTACTTAATCTAAAATCATCCCTAATTCTCTCACTAACCGAATTTAAGTACACACGTACACTTTGAGTAAATTCTGGTTGATCAGAATTATGCTGCTCCAACTTTAATAAAAAACGTTCTAGCGTCATGGTAAAGCGTATTAAGGTATTATTTATGGCAAATCATATTCCGACGAAGGATCATCGTCTCGAGCTTGTGCATTGGCTATAGGCCGGGTAACTATGCCTATACCCTTTTGACCATCAATTTTAACACTACTTACAAATGGTAGTTGAACATGTCTGATGTATTCATCTTCATAAACAGCTGGCAGGTGATCTAGGTAAGCCATATCAATGTATCCATCGCCAATGGACGGGGTAATTGTAAAGTAACCAACGCGTAAGCTCGTTAAATTTTGAAAAAAATGTGTGCCTTGACTCGGGTCAACCCGGTAATTTTCTAGGCCTGTTTCAATGATCACACGAGCACCCGATATCTGAGTCCACTTTACAGGTACACCGAGCCATGGGTCTTGCGATCCCCAACGCCCCGGACCAATAAGAACATAAGGTGTGTTATTGGCATGAAAAGGAGCATTAAGCTTTTCAATAATGGGCACCAATGTGGTATTATTTGCCGGATTAAACTGCTCCGTTTTAATATAAATCACATCTTTCACATCGTCTATAACTCCATTGCCCAAGGCTGATTTAGAATAAATCAATGTCTCCTCAGGCTTCACCTCTTCCAATTTCTCGGCAATCGACTCCTTAGAATCAACAATAGGCCTGATTTGCAACAGATAAAAAACTGGAGGATGACCAGCCGGTTGTTGTAAATCAACAGCAAACTCTACTTCAACGGGTTGATTCATTTCTTTCTGGCCTATTTCTAATACTTTATTTATGATAGGAGCCAGAGGGAATGCATCATACTTTAGAACATTAGCAAAAGTGACCAAACGCAAGCCATTAGCCGTTAAGCCATCGCGAATCATGTTGTTATTGTAATCATAGACTGAGCCTAACCAACGTAAAGTACCGTGCTCTTCTGCTTGTTTTAAATCTAACTTTACGATATTAATCGAATCATTAACAGACGGTTGGAAACTTGAAGCCTTAAGGTCGAGTGCAAAAAAGCTCTTTTGTGTCTCCCGCACAGCCATATCAGTACTTGACAGTTGCAATATTTTAGTAGGAAACTTGGGCGAAAAGCGCAAAGACGCACTCCCTTCTACAATGTGCTTGCCCAACCCCATTGCCACATTAACAGTCCCATGATCAGCCTTTTCAGGTTCTATCGGATAGAAATTAACTGAACGCCCTACACCAGAAAACGTTGGATAGAACACATCACCATGCTGCTGACCAACAACCTCTTGAAGTACAATCCCCATTCGTTCTTCATCAATAACATTGGCGGTTGCCTCCATATAACGCTTACTTGAATTGTAAAAAGCTGAAGCATAAACACTTTTAATGGCATTGCACAATTGATTAAGCAGCACATGATCATCATCGCTTTTGGCAATCATATAAGTGGCATAAATTCCTGCAAAAGGCTGATAATGGCTATCCTCCAATACACTGGACGAGCGAATGGCAATCGGCCCCTTCAGCACAGATATAAACTTATGCAGGTCGCCATGTATCCGTTCAGGCAAATGGGCATTTATAAAAACATCTAAAATTTCCTCATCACTTACCTCAGAAAGGGCAAGTGGGTATAATTCGTTGCTTTCCATAAACTCATCGAATACATCGGTACTCAACACCACTGTACGTGGTATGGTAACAATAACATCATCATAAGCATGAAAAGCATTGTATTTTTTTATCAGCAGATTTAAAAAAGCTAAGCCACGTGCCTTACCACCAATCGTACCATCACCTATACGAGTAAAAGTGAGGTATTCATCAAATTTTTCACGGTAGAATTTGGCTATGACACCTCTGGCTTTACTGTATCTAAAATTGGCAATGGTATCAAATAAAAAATGCTTTACCGCATCAATGTTTTTAAAGTCTTCTACCTTAAGGTATTTTATAATCTCAGCCACTGAAAACAAAGCTCTTGCATTTAGCCATTTTGATACATGATCGCGCTGAAAGTGGTAAAACAAAGACACATCAGGAATTTGAAAAAGGCTCTCTTGCAGTTGCTTTAAATTACTAACCCGGCCCACTTCACTCCCTGTAGCAGGATCAACAAAAACGAAATCACCAAAAGCTAAATATTTATTGATGAAATGCTTAATTCGACGCAATAAAGATGAAGAGTGTTTATACAAAAAGGCGACTTTCAGCTCCTTGGCCACCGACTCTAGGCTGCGGTTTGAAGACTGTAATAAGAATGGCATGTACTTATTACGGCTTTTCACGTGACGCGCCAGCTTTATACCAGCCTCAGTATCTTTCTTTCCATCTTTATCATATGACACATCTGAGATAATACCCAACAAGTTATCTTCATACTTTTCATAAATATCCAAGGCTTCCTCATAGGTACGTGCCAATAGAATCTTTGGCCTTCCGCGCATGCGCATCATCTTTTGATGCTCATTTAGCCCTTCGTCCATAAACTTTTTGGCTTGCGTAAGGATAATGCGATAAATCAAAGGCAGGTAACTGGAATAAAAACGTACAGAATCCTCCACCAGCAAAATTGTTTGTACCCCTACCTCTTGAACATCATGCTCTACGTTCATCTCATCCTCTATCAACTTGATGATAGCCAGCATAATATCAGCATTCCCCAACCAACAAAAGATATAATCTATGGCACTTGTATCTTCTCGACTCATGCGCACAGATACTTCACGTGAGAAAGGTGTAAGTACTACAATTGGAATCGATTCATACGACTGCTTCACTTGCTTAGCCATAGAAAATGGATCTAAGCCACCAATACTCAACATGGTAATAACCAAGTCAATTTGTTCTTCTTCTAAAACCTTTAAAGCCTCTTCCGATGATTCCACATGAATAAACTGCGGGGGATACCTCAAGTTAAGGGATACATATTCATTGAAAATTTGCTCATCTATCCTGCCATCTTCATCCAGCATAAAGGCATCATAGCCACTACAGATAAGCAAAACTTTGTGAATACGCTTTTGCATTAAATGCCCAAAGGGCGTTTCGGCGAAAAAATTGGTTTGAGATATATTTAATGGTTCATTCATTCAATAAAGATTATCTATTTATTAGCTGATGGTAATGATAGCCTTTCTTTTCTTGCCATCCATTCGCATAATTAGCGGCTTACTAAAACGAATATGTTTAAAATATGTGGTACGATCAATCACTTTCTGTTTATTTAACACTTCCCATTTTATAAATCCTTCTCCTGACATATGCTGCACAGAACAATAACCCACTTGCATCGATGTTACGTTATGAAAAAAATGTGAGCCTCCAGATGCTTCCAAGGGATACTCATCAAGATCCGTTTCTACAATCATTTTAGCGTTGGATATTTGTGTCCAAACGACCGGAATACCAATCCAAGGGTCACGTGTTCCCCATCGCCCAGGGCCAATTAAAACATAGTGTCGCTTTTCCCTTTTCATTTTATTATTTAACTGCTCTATTTCAGTTGCCATTTCGCGTGTTTTAGCCTTATCAAAAGCTGCCCCATCTATATAAATGATGTCACTAATGGTTTTGTTCTTGCCATTCCCCATTCCTTGATGCGATTGTAGAATTATTTTAGCGGTATCTATCCCTTCCATATTAATGGAATAGTTCTGAGCACCACCCAGTAAGGGTTTTATCTGTAATAAATAAAAGGTCGCTTTTCCCTTGTCATCTTTTTTTAAATCAACTGCAAACTCAATTTCCACTGGCGCTCCCATTGCCTCTTTCACAACGTCCAATACCACTTCAAGCGTTTTAGCCAAAGGCATATAATTGTATTTTAGCACATTTGCAAAGTTTAATACACGTGGCCCCACCTGATCTAGCCCTGCTTGTATCGTATCATTATCTGGATTATAAACCGATGCTAAATGACGTAGCGTGCCATGTAGTTCAGCTTCATAGGTATCAAGGCGCACTAAACCTGCTGTTTCGCCTTCTAGTAAATTTAATTCCTTAATATCAAGGTCAATTGCATAAAACTCCGTTTGCGAATTTTTATATTGATCCTTTGGCGAATTGTTATCCAGATCAGGATACACGGGACAAAAACGTAAAGCCCGCTCACCGTCCACAACGTATTTACCAAAACCTAAAGCAATTACCGCAAAGCCATCTTTAGGATCCATATGCCCAAAAGAGTAGTAGTTGTAGGACTGCGCCACTCCGCTTATGTGGGGATAAAACACATTGTTGTACTGATGGCCAACAGCTTCCTGAATGACAACAGCCATTTTTTCTTCTTCCACCTTAAAATCTACAGCCTCGGTAAAAGCCCGGGCATGATCGCTAAAAACGGATGCAAACACCAATTTTATAGCATCGCACAAGTCCTTCAATCGTTCTTCTATTTTCGGATGATTGTTGGGTAATAAATAAGTCTCAAAAACGCCAGCAAAAGGTTGTTTCTGGCTATCCTCAAGCAGTCCTGATGACCGCACAGCTATCGGAATTATGAATATCCCTAATAAGCGTTTTAAACGCATTTGTAGAGCATTCGATAAACTACCGGTTAAAAAGATCTTCTTGATTTGATGGTATGAAAGGTCACGAAAAATCAAATCTCTAAATTCATTACGCTCCATAAATAACTCAAACTCATCCGTTCCGATCACTGTTGTTCGCGGTGTTTTGATACACACACCAGGCACGTGAGCTTGAAAATCAAAATTGAACAACAGCGTGTTGATAAAGGATAAGCCCCGCCCTTTTCCTCCAAGAGAACCGCCAGACAAACTGACAATATTTGTATCTTCAACCGTATCCAACTCATCAAAATCAATCACTTTACCTTGGTTTTTTTCCTCTCTATGGCGCTGTATTGTTTCGAGAAGGTAAGTCCGCATTTGCTCAGAATTATCAAAATCGCTAATGCGATAAGGTGCTATCATTTTCGAGATTTTCATTTCTCCGCGCGCCATTAACCATAACGAAAAATGATTTTTACGTGCATGGTACACGATTGATTCAATAGGTACTTTATGCATATTTCGCTCAAACTCTTTTAGGTTACGAGCTACTGCAATTGTTCGACCGTTAGCATCCTTATAGGCAAAATTACCAAAGCCCAAATAGTGGCTAATGAAAATTTTTATGTCCTGAATTAAACTTTCTGAATACTTGTTAATAAACACGGTCTTGAGCTCATATGCATCTTGCGAATATTCAATTTTGGATGATTGTAAGATGACGGGTAAATCTTTAAGGTGTGATTTTACGTAATTAACCAACTCAAATCCAGCATTAGCATCGAGCTGTCCATTGCGCGAAAACTCCACATCAGAGATTAAACACAGGAGATAGTCGCGGTATTTTTCAAATATTTCTTTGGCTTCTTCATAGTTACGCGCCAATAATATTTTAGGCCGAGCCTTTAAGCGCAATACACCATATAATTCATCTTCCTTAACATCATCAATTAAGCGTTTTGTTTGCTCCAAAACGCTGGCGTATAACAAGGGCAGATATTTGGAGTAATACCTAACAGAGTCTTCAACGAGCAAAATAACTCTGGCCAATCCAATTTCTGTATCATTTTCTACATTCACTTTATCTTCGAGGTGAAACACCATAGACGAGAATACTTTAGGATCCCCATTCCACACAAAAATCTCATCTAACACCCCCAACTCACGTTGTCGGGCCTGAAAGTAAGGAATGTCAGCATCATTATTTAACAACATAAAAATTGGAATGTATGGGAACTCCTTTTTTACCATCTCACTTAAATCCATTGGCGATTGTTTCTCTACACCCACCATCACTATGATTAGGTCAAAGTGTTTCTCATTTAACTTATCAATGGCTTCGTCATAGGTTGTCACCCCCGTCACACGAGGCAACAGAGAAAGGTGCAATTGATAGAAGCCTCCCATTACCTGTTCGGTAAATCGCCCCTCATTTTCAATAGCATAAGCATCATATAGATTCGCAACCAATAATATCTCCTTAACTTTAAATGGCATCAGGTCGTGATAAATATCGCGTGCCGAATTGTTATGGTGCATAAAATTTTGCAACAATTGCTTACTCCTTTTCGGATCAATATGCCGATCAGCAAGCTTGGTAGTTTGGGGTTGATTTATAGATGGCTGATGTACCTTTTCCATTAACTTCTGCGCTTCCATCGTATTGAGGTAACCTTCTATCATACTCCCAATATTGGCAATAAGGTCTTTTTCTTCATTTAAAAAAAGCTCATCCGTGGTGTTGGTCAATTTCTTAAGGTAAAATATTTCTATTGCCCCCTCTTCCCCCTTTATGGTTTTAAGTTTATGTTGTAACAACCATGGTGATTCAATAAATCCAGCACTCAAAAAAACACCCTCCCCAAAAGTAATTCGAGCTACAGCGTCCTCAGAATACTGCATACCCTTGGGCAACTGTTCGGCAATATGACTTAAAGTATAGGCTATTGGCATAAGCAATGCGGTAATCCGTGAAGTCTCATTAATCACCTGCAGTTCTTTCACCCTTTCTTGGCGCTCAACTTTCTCCTGAGCAGCAATTCTAGTGTTTAAAAAATCCGTAATCAATCGACTCAGATTAATTAGTAAATCACGCTCTTCGGCCAAAAATGGATCGTTATTCACAGCAACCAACTCACGAATATAAAAAACATCAATGGAGCCATTACCACCATCCACTGTTTGAAAACGCTGTGTTTGCACCCTTTCAGTCTCCATAAAATGTTCGCTTGTATAGACCCTGTTTTTGTAGACAATTCGGGCGACGGAATATTCGGGATATCGCCAACCTAATGGCATCACAAAACAAATTTGCTGTAATACATCGTCTATTGACTTGCCTTCATTAATAATTCGGGTAGTTCGGTTGATGGTTGATAGCTCTTTTAAGCGTTCCTCTGATTCCGAATGATTTCGTGCGGCTACTATTTGGTTGATATAGCCAGATAGCATTCTTGCGATCTGATTTAACATGATGCGTTCGTCACGAAGAAAAGGCCCTTCATCTTGCACTGGATGTTCTTTTAAATAGACCACATCAATCACTCCCCTTCCGTCGTCAACGGTAGTAAAACGCTCGGTCATACCTGAGCGTACTTGTGAAAAGCCCTCAGTTAAGAAAACCATATGCTTAAATCGAATCTGAACCTTTGCATCGTTATACGTAAACCATGCAGGCATAAGGCGCCCTATCTCCTCAATTACTTCGTCAATAGGGTTCTCTTGTTGCAATACCTTCAACACAGCATCTAAGGCAGCTAATACACGTTCAGAATCATTATTTAAAGCCTTATGTTTCATGATTAGCGATCTAAATTGAGCAATTAAAAAAATAAGTTACGTAAAAAGCATCAAAACTGCGTATAACGGCACGTTCTCATAAATCCTTATCCATACAAATAAAGCCGATCGTGAAATTCGCTTTTTGCTCAATAATTGCTTAACTTTTATTTTCATGGCCATCCTAACACATGCCTTACTCAACCGGGTAGATTCCGATCATCATCGTCATAATAACTTATAAAATTCTACAACTATGTCACACCAAACAACGACAGGTCGTTCAACATTTTTGACAGAATTAATGGCAAAAAATCCCGCGGAACCTGAATTTCATCAAGCGGTACATGAAGTGGTTGACTCGCTAAACGACTTCTTAGAAGAACACCCTAAATACAAACATGCTCGAATATTAGAACGTATTGTTGAGCCAGAACGCATCATCATATTTCGAGTGCCTTGGGTTAATGACAAAGGAATAATGTGTGTTAATAGAGGTTATCGAATAGAAATGAATAGTGCAATAGGACCTTACAAAGGTGGCTTACGCTTTCATCCAACGGTTAACCTAGGCATCCTCAAATTTTTAGCGTTTGAGCAGGTATTTAAAAATAGCTTGACTACCTTACCAATGGGCGGGGGAAAAGGAGGTAGCGATTTTGACCCGAAAGGAAAATCAGATAATGAAGTGATGCGCTTTTGTCAGAGTTTTATGACCGAGCTGTATCGACACATCGGCCACCACACCGATGTACCAGCTGGAGATATTGGTGTTGGCGGTAGAGAAATAGGATTTCTTTATGGTCAATACAAGCGTATCGCCAATGAATTCACAGGAGTACTAACGGGTAAAGGCCTCAATTGGGGCGGCAGTCTT
>Ga0193951_1001388_pt1 | contig 10748 bp, 7 predicted proteins | sample BB_2_MG_FD_140370 | JGI IMG/M metagenome (GOLD analysis project Ga0193951, IMG submission 140370) | Microbial mat bacterial communities from the Broadkill River, Lewes, Delaware, United States - BB_2_MG | ecosystem: Environmental > Aquatic > Freshwater > River > Microbial mats | place: USA... | reverse complement strand
CGGCTTTTATTTTTTGTCGTTTATGAGTTCATGTTTGGTCTGGAAGAACTTGGTAACTTTTCCAGCGGGTTCTTCATCGCAATAATGATTTGCTTTTTTACATCGACAGGCTGGTCCTTGTTGCTGGATGTTCGAATACCTCCGTGCAAGGAGGATGAAAAATATAAGGTCTTCTCTGGTATCTTATTTATGTGCATGGCAACCACTTTTGTTGCCTGTCTGGTACTTTGTGTGCTTGGGTATTATTACTCCGATATAATGTACGATGTAGCTATCATCGTTTTTGTATGGGGGGGGTATGCATTCTTCAGATCTTGGCTGTTTGCGCACAGGGAATATAAAGAACTTCTGATATATGATCTGTCATTTATGGCATTAACGTCTCTCTCGGTAATTGTTGCATATTATACCTCAGTTGAAGTTGGCGTTGTTCTCTTAGTAATGTCTGTCGTTGTTTTCTGGGTGTTTTTTCATGTGTCAAAGGTGAAGGTTGTACTTGCGAAGTTTGAATTTTCACATAAAGGCCTTGAATTTGGGCTCGTGAATTTTTTATCCAGCTCCATATTTCTTGGCTTTGTTCCATTGGTTGCTTACTTTGAATCTGCAGAATTAGCGGGCTATGTCACCCTTTTAGGTTCGATTGCAAATATTGGTCAGCTGATTCCTAGAGCGATAGCTGTGTACCAAATGCCTACTCTGGCTTCAATGGGGCTTGCTCATAAGGAGTTTTATGTAAAGGCACGAAATATGCTTCTTTTTCAGGTTAGCACTAATTTTGTGTTTTTCTTGTCAGCAGCGGTACTTGTTTTCTGGTATATAGACTTTTTCTATCCTATTGCTTTTGATAATTACGACAAAGACATTATTTTGGTTTGTGTTGTGGTTTACACTTATTTCTCAATCTGTTCGATACCTCCTTCAAATGTGCTGTGTGTTGCTGAAGATAGTATATATATGATATACATGAATGCAGCAATGGCTGTAACTTTCTATCTTTTGTGTGCTTGTATGCTTGTTTTCGGATTTTCTTTATACGCTATGTATGCTTTCTCGATAATGATCGGCATTTTCAGGGTTGTTACACTCACTCGCCGTGCTCGAGGCCTTATTCTGAATGCGAGTGTGGCATGAAGAGTAACTCGCTTTTTGAGTGATACTTTCTATTGTTGTTTTGAATTTGCCAGTAATGAGGTTGTATGAAAATTTATTTTCCTGCGGTGTTGAAACGTTCGACATTTGGTGGTGTTAATCAGTTTTTGAGCAGTTTTATAAGATGCCTTTGCTCTCGGTATGACTATATAGAGGTCTATGATCATACTGGCCGGTCTGATGGGGAAATTTCTGTTAAAGACTATGGTGCTTTTGGTAATAAATTAAGAAAAGTGATCCTTCTCCTGCATATGCTAGCTTTTCCGTTTAAACTAAAGGGGATAGATCATGTGGTCTTAAATCCGTCTTTGATTGGTTCTGCGATGAATCGGGATTTATTCTATGCGAGAGTGTGTGGTCTTTTTAATGTTTCATATAGTATTTATTTCCACGGATGGAATAAAATATTTGCAGAAAGAATTGATGGCGATCAAAAATTAAAATCGTCTTATGCTGGGTATATATCCAAATCTGAGGCTGTTTTTGTTTTAAGTAGTCACTTCAAGAAAAAGCTTATCGAGTGGGGTGTTCCCGCTGAAAAAATACACCTTTCAAAGACGATGATCGATGATGATTTTATTCCAGATAGCATCATTGTTGATCAATCTGATGGCATTGATATTCTCTTTCTTAGCCGTGTGGTAACAGAGAAAGGTATTTTTGAGGTGCTGAAATCATTTGATTTGCACGCAAGAAATAATGATAAAAGTTGCTTGACTGTTGCTGGCGCTGGGGAAGATCTTGATAAGGCAAAGCGGTTTGTTGAGGAAAATTCAATCCCAAGAGTGAAGTTTGTTGGTCATGCAGATGATGTAATGAAAAAGAAATTGTTCTCTGAACATCAGGTTTACATTCTGCCTTCTTATGCGGAAGGAATGCCGATATCTGTTTTCGAAGCGATGGCCTATGGCTTAACTGTTATTACCCGGCCCGTTGGCGGTATTCCAGATTTCTTTGTCAATGAAAAAATGGGCTACCTTGTGGACTCTTTGGAGCCAGAGGTGTATTCGGATATTTTTGATGCTATTGAATCATCGCCCGGTATGCGGGTTGAAATTGCCGAATATAATAGGGAGTTTGTTAAGAATAATGCTGTTGCCAGTGCTATTTGTCGAGATTTTTTAGAAAAGTCGATACCCGGCGAGTGTTTACCTAAATAGTTATGAGTAGTTATTAATATAGGATATACGGCTGATGAAGCGTGTTGATATTATGGGGTGTCCAATGGACATCGCAACAATGGATCAGACTGTCGAGGCTATCAGCCGGTCTGTCAGTGATAAAACATTCACACAGCATGTCGTTGTTAATGTGGCAAAAATTGTGAACATGCGTAAAGACTCTGAGCTTAATGCTTCGGTTCGAGCCTGTGACATTATCAATATTGATGGCATGGGTGTTGTTCTGGGTGCTCGCTTTCTGGGCTATGATGTCCCGGAGCGTGTAGCAGGTGTTGATCTGTTCACTAATCTTATTGCTCGAAGTGAAAAAGAAGGCTTTCCGGTTTTCTTACTAGGAGCGAGAGATGAGGTCGTGACAAAGGTTGCTGAACGTCTTCAGTGTGACCACCCTGATTTGAAGCTGGCGGGTTATCATCATGGATACTTCTGGGATGATGAAGAGGCTGTTGTTAATAAGATTCGAGAGTCAGGTGCCCGTATGCTCTTTGTTGCTATAACGTCACCACGTAAAGAGAACTTTATTAATCGCTGGCAGGACCGTCTTGGGGTTGATTTCGTAATGGGGGTTGGCGGCACATTTGATGTTGTGGCAGGTAAGGTGCAGCGTGCTCCATTATGGATGCAGCGCTGGGGGCTTGAGTGGCTGTATCGGGTGATTCAGGAGCCCGGACGCATGTGGAAGCGCTACCTGGTTACCAATAGTGCATTCGCCTGGCTATTGATTAAAGCACGACTTGGTATTATAAAACGCTAAACTTGCGTTTAATGATACAGCACTCAGGATACTTTACATGGAATCACTCGATTTCCTGCTCGATGGACTTGCCAGCTTTGTACTCTACTTTGGCTTTTCACTGACTGCGCTTCTTCTATTTAAAGTGATTTACACTAAAGTGACACCATACGATGAGTGGGCGCTGGTCAAGGATAAAAATGGTGCAGCTGCCTGTGCTCTGGCAGGTGCTGTGATTGGTTTCTCAATTGCTCTGGGCAGTGCGGCAGTCAGTTCTATATCTGTACTGGACTTTATCGTCTGGGCGGTGATCGCGCTGATTGCACAGCTGATAGCCTATCGTGTTGTACACCTTTTCCTGCCATTGATCAGTCAACGAATTCAGAATAATGAATGGCCAGCAGGGGTCGTGCTGGGTGGTACTTCGGTTGCCATCGGTATATTGAATGCTGCTTCTCTGAGTTACTGAGGAGTGGCTATGAAGCGTTCTGCCGGGGTTTTCTTATCGGTAATGCGAAAGGCTCCAGCTGGCTCAGAACTGTCGGTTCTGCAGCTGTCTGCGCGGCTGGGCCTGGTTGTGGGAGGCACTACAGTACTGGCTGGTTGCGGTGAACAGACAGCTATCATTTATAAGACTGTCGCCGATTGCACACAGGACAATGTGTTGTCGCAGTCGCAGTGCGAGACTGCGTATCGTAATGCTCGGAGCGAGTGGCAGCGCACTGCGCCGCGTTATCAGTACCGCAGAGACTGCGAGTATGAGTTTGGTGAAGACCGCTGTTTCACCCAGCAGGGGAGCTTTCTTCCTGGTAGAACCGGTTATATGCCGGTGATGTCAGGGTTCATGCTTGGCTCCGCCTCAGATGATAACGAGTGGGACTTTGATCGGCCAAAACCCCTGGCCAGCAGCCGGAAACGGCGCTCCCCGTTATATGGGAAGTGGGTAGGGGCCGGTGGCCAGGTGTTTGGTAAATATAGCCAGCGCCGTGTACAAACCGGGTCCAGTGCCTTCAAGCCGTTAAAAGGCTCGGGCAGAGTGTTGGGGCGCGGTGGTTTTGGCCGAACGGTCTCCAGCCGCTCTTCAGGCAGCTGATGTTTCGTTTACCGGTAGCGGAACGCCCCGACTGGCGAGCTCTGGCTGTGCAGTATGGCTTTAATTTTCACACCTTATATGGCGAACCTTACTGGGATGAGTCAGCCTGCTATCAGTTCTCGCTACAGCAGATTGAGGAACAGCTTGAAGCTCCCACAGCTGAAATCCACCAGATGTGCCTTGAGGTGGTCGATCGAGTTGTCCGTGATGAGCTGTTGCTTCACCGCTGTCAGATTCCGGAGCCTTTCTGGGATCTGATTGCACGCAGTTGGTACGACCGTGAACCCAGCCTCTATAGTCGACTGGATTTTGCCTATGGTGGGCAGGGTCCGGCAAAGCTATTGGAGAATAATGCCGATACCCCAACCAGCCTCTATGAAACCGGTTTCTGGCAGTGGCTATGGCTGGAGCAGCAGGTGGATGCTGGTGTGTTACCACGTAGCAGCGATCAGTTTAATAGCTTGCAGGAGCGCCTGATAGGACGGTTTCGACAGCTAAAGCAGACTATGCCTGGTCATGATCTGCATCTGGCCTGCTGTAAGGGTACGGTTGAGGATCGCGGTACAGTACAGTATCTGCAGGATTGTGCTGAGCAGGCGGGTATCTTGACCCGATTTGTCTATATAGAAGATATTGGCCTCAATGACCGGCAGCGCTTTGTTGATATGGCCGGGCGTCCAATCAGCTGGTTATTCAAGTTATACCCCTGGGAGTTTATGCAGCGTGAGGATTATGGGGCCAATGTTGCGGCAAGCGGGGTGCGTTTTCTTGAGCCTGCCTGGAAAACGGTGTTGTCTAACAAGTCTCTGCTGCCATTACTCTGGCAGTACTTTCCAGACCACCCGAATCTGTTGCCTGCCTTCTTTGAGGGTGATCCGGCCGCAGCGAGTCTGACACATTTTGTGCGCAAGCCGATTTACTCTCGCGAAGGGGCAAACATTCAGATTATTGACCGAGGTCGTGTGGTAGAGCAGGCTGGTGGTCCTTATGGTGAAGAGGGCTTCATTGTCCAGGGGTATCATCCGTTGCCGCGCTTTGCTGATAACTATACTCTGATTGGTTCCTGGCTGGTGAATGATCAGCCTGCGGGTATTTCCGTGCGTGAAGATCGATCCAGGATTACCCAGGATCTGTCGCGCTTTTTACCCCACTATATTCTTTAATTTTGGGCTGGGCCCAGGTGTTCTGACATTGCTGTATTTATCTGTTCCTAATACGTATGCTGCATTCTCATCGGGCTTCGGCTGTCTTTTACTCTTTACGCCTGTGATAGGCGTTCAACGTTCGGGTATTCAATATGGACATTGATGTTAAGAACGTACTGAAGCAGCGTTTTGGTTTTGACGAATTCCGCCCCGGCCAACAGCAGGCGGTCACACAGGTGCTGGCGGGCCAGTCAACGCTGGCGATCTTCCCGACAGGGTCAGGTAAGTCTCTGTGCTATCAGCTCACGGCTCTGCAGCTGCCGCATATTACGCTGGTGGTCTCGCCGCTGCTAGCGCTGATTAAAGACCAGCTGGCGTTTCTGGCTGAGAAGGGTATTCCTGCTGCCAGTATTGACTCAACTCTGACGCCAGATGGGATGCGCCAGGTAATGTCAGATGTGCGAAGTGGCCAGCTTAAGATTTTGATGGTGTCGGTAGAGCGATTTAAAAATGAGCGTTTCAGGCGGTTTATCGAGCAGGTACCTGTGTCGATGCTGGTGGTGGATGAGGCGCATTGCATTTCAGAGTGGGGGCATAATTTTCGCCCGGATTACCTGAAGCTGCCTGCCTGGCGTGAGAGTTTGAATATTCCGCTGGTTTTACTGTTAACCGCCACGGCAACCCGTAAGGTGAAGCGGGACATGGCCCGCAAGTTTGCTATTGCTGATGAGCATAGTATTCAGACAGGCTTTTATCGCTCGAACCTTGAACTCGATGTGGTGCCTGTCAGCGCGTCTGGGCGTGATGCTGTGTTGCTCGAGCAGCTTGGTGCGCTGAGCGGGGCGGGGATTATCTATGTGACCTTGCAGCACACCGCTGAGCAGGTGGCTGCCCGTCTGTGTGAGCATGGGGTGCGTGCAGTTGCCTATCACGCTGGATTGCCTGATGACGTGCGTCAGCGGATTCAGGGGGACTTTATGGCTGGCCGCGAGGCGGTTGTTGTTGCCACTATCGCCTTCGGTATGGGGATTGATAAGTCAGATATTCGCTTTGTTATTCACTATGATCTGCCTAAATCCATCGAAAACTATAGTCAGGAGATTGGTAGAGCAGGGCGCGATGGCGAACCGTCACGTTGTGTTACGTTAGCGAACCTTGACGGCATGAATGTACTGGAAAACTTTGTCTATGGTGATACCCCTGAGCTATCTGGTATCGAAGCAGTTTTAAGCCGTATTCGGGCAGAGCAGAGCGGTGGTCGCTGGGAGGTGCAGCTGTTGTCGCTCTCTAATGAGACGAATATACGTCAATTGCCTCTGAAAACGCTGCTGGTACAGCTGGAAATGCAGGGGGTTATCCAGCCGCTGTATAGTTATTTTGCTGATATTCGTTACAAATTTATTGAGGATCAGTCAGCTGTGCTGGCGCGCTTTGAAGGGGAACGCCAGGCTTTCCTGGCTGCATTGTTTCAGTGTTCCAGGTTCAAGCGGGTATGGGGGGAGCCTGATTTTGAAGCGCTTTATCACGGTTATGGGGCTGATCGGGCTCGGGTGATGAAGGCGCTGGAATATCTGCAGCAGCTGGGCTGTATCGCGCTAGAGTCCAAACGGATGACCGATGTTTACAGCGTAGAGGCTCAGGCGCTAATGGCACCGGAGCTTGCGTCTGGGCTCCACTGCTACTTTGTTGAGAAAGAGCGTAGTGAGATTGGCAGAATTGCGGCACTGGTACGTTTCTTTGAGCTGGACCGCTGTCTGAGCAGCAATCTTGCAGGTTACTTTGATGATCGTCAGGCCCCGGAACGCTGTGGTCACTGTTCTGTCTGTGCGGGCCGTACGGCGGTTCTGTCCCATTCGGAGGCGGTTGGCTGGCCAGATACGGATCGTGTGCAACAGGTGATGGCTGAACTCTCAGCCCGGCTGGGAAACAAGGAAGGCGGTGAGATTTCTGTGGCGCTCTACAGCCGTTTTCTTGCGGGCATTACTGTGCCGATATTTTCCCGTAATAAGGTGCGACAGCTTGCGGGTTTTGGCCTCTGCGAGCAGTTTCCTTATGGGGAGATACAGAGACGGGTTAGTGAGCTGCTGGAAGTTTAGCTGAGTCAGGTGAAGCGGGCTGCCTGCTGGGCAGCCCGCTGTTTTTAAACTTTAAACTGTGTGATCAGGCGGTTGAGGTTCAGTGCCAGCCGTGCCAGTTCGTCACTGGCATCGGCGGTATAGCGGGAGCCGTCTGCGTTCTGAGTAGATATCTCGCGAATCTGTGCAAGGGTTTGCTGCAATTCCTGGGTGGTGTTGGTCTGCTCGTCTGCTGCACTGCCGATCGCGGAGTTCATCTCGGCAATCTGCTTGATATCCGTCTGCATCTTGGTAATTGACGCGCCAGCTTCCTGGGCCTGCGCAACACTGTCAGCGGCCATACGCTGACAGGCATTCATATCATCAACCGTATTCTCGACGCCAGATTGCAGCTTATCAATCACGGCTTCTACATTATGAGTGGCGTCCTGTGTCCGGCCAGCAAGGGTTCTTACCTCGTCTGCGACAACAGCAAATCCACGGCCTTGCTCTCCTGCACGAGCAGCCTCGATTGCGGCGTTCAGTGCCAGCAGATTGGTCTGGTCGGCAATTTCTCGAATCACCGCGACAATATCCCCAATACTGTTGCTGGCCTCTTTGAGTTGTTCTGTCTGGCGCGCTGAAGACTCGATCTGCTCACCCAGTCGGCTGATTGTGGTGATGTTGTGGTTCAGGGTTTCTACACACAATGTCATTTCTGCGGAAGCTGTCTGGCTGGCGCTGAGAGTGTTCTGGGCGTTGCTGGCAACCTCAACGGTTGCGTGGTTCATCTCGATGGAGGCGGAGTTTACCTGATTGATATCCACCTGCTGCTGGGTGATACCCTCGGTGGTTTTAAGTGTTACTGCAGACAGTTTTTCGGACTCGGATGTCAGGCGGTTTGAAGAAGAGGAAACTTCGCCCAGTACATCTCTGAAGTGGCTGATCATTTTATTAAAAACATGAATGATGTCGCCCAGTTCATCTTTGTTCCGTGTATCGAGTGTCAGGGTCAGGTCATGGGTTTCATTCATTTTCTGCATTACCTGGCTCATGCTGTTCAGCGGTTGGTAGATATTTTTGGATATAGCCAGTGAGCCCCAGGAGATGACGAGAAAGCCGAGGAAGGCCAGTCCGCCGAGTTGTTCGATATCCAGCCAGAAAATCTCATCGACATCGTCCAGGTAGATACCGGTGCCGATGATCCAGCCCCACTCAGGAAATGATTTCACATAGGACACTTTATCGACCGGATTATTAAAACCGGGTTTAGCCCATTGGTAACGTATAAAGCCTCCGGGCTGGTTTTCTGTGACTTTTACCATTTCTACAAACAGGGCGACTCCATTGGGGTCTGTCATGCCACGGACATTCTGTCCGATGAGCTGTTCTCTGGGATGGTATTTCATGATGTAGTTGCGATCATTAATCCAGAAGTAGCCTTCGCCTTCATAACGCATTGACTTGATCGCTTCTAGCGCCTGTTCCTGGGCAGCGGAGTCAGTTATACGCCCCTGCTGGGCTTGCTGGTGAAAGTAGCTGACAACATCGGTTGCCGTCTCAACCAGGTCCTGAGTTTTAAGATAGCGATCTTCGAGAAGGTTGGTTCGCAGGTTCCAGGCGGCAACGGCCATGATGAAGAGCATGCCGATAACCATTACTACGCCAAGCAGGCCCAGCTTATATTTAATCGTCAGGCGATTGAGAACAGCATTCATTCGGTAAGATCTCCTTTCTTATTATTCACATCCATTATTAGCGGGTAAGGCGTAACTGGCTGTGTTATCTCGGCAGGACAGGGCATTACCTGGACAATGCCGCATGTCTGGCCGTCGGGCTGTGACCCTTGTTTGCTGCTGATCAATGTCTGGATCAACCAGCCATCAGATAGTACCGTAACTAAGTACTGAGTACGTTCTAAATTATATGTAACTGGTGAATATAGTAAGTGATTTCCCGAATCCTGGTCGTGATCAGGCATAAAGCTCAAATGTTGAGCACAAAAAAGCCCGACACTGTTGCCAGTGTCGGGCTTTTTTCAGCCGGGGCTGAGTACTGACGTATTACTGCTTGGCAGCTTTCAGTGCAGCGTTCAGTGTTGCACTCGGACGCATTACAGTTTTCACTTTTTCAGCGTCAGCGTGGTAGTAACCACCGATATCAACTGGCTTGCCCTGAGCTTCGTTCAGCTCTGCAACGATCTGTGCTTCGTTTTCAGTCAGCGTTGAAGCCAGCTGAGAGAACTTGGCCGCCAGTTCAGCGTCTTCAGTCTGAGCGGCAACAGCCTGTGCCCAGTACATTGCCAGGTAGAAGTGAGAGCCACGGTTATCCAGTTCGCCAGTCTTACGGCTAGGAGACTTACCGTTGTCCAGCAGCTTGCCGGTCGCTTCGTCCAGGGTTGCTGCCAGGATCTTGGCTTTGCTGTTGTCGTTTTTCAGACCCAGCTCTTCCAGAGAGACAGCAATTGCCAGGAACTCACCCAGGGAATCCCAGCGCAGGTGGTTTTCTTCAACCAGCTGCTGTACGTGCTTAGGTGCAGAACCGCCAGCGCCTGTCTCGTACATGCCACCGCCGTTCAGCATTGGTACGATAGACAGCATCTTGGCAGACGTGCCCAGTTCCATGATTGGGAACAGGTCAGTCAGGTAATCACGCAGTACGTTACCAGATACGGAGATTGTGTCTTTACCACGGAACATGCGCTCCATGGAGAAGCGGATCGCTTCGTTGTAAGACATGATGCGGATATCCAGACCGTTCAGGTCGTACTCTTTCAGGCACTCTTCAACTTTCAGGCGCAGCTGGTTGTCGTGAGCACGCTCTTCATCCAGCCAGAAAACAGCTGGGGTGTCAGAGTTACGCGCACGGGACACAGCCAGTTTAACCCAGTCGCGGATTGGCGCGTCTTTGGTCTGACAGGCACGCCAGATATCGCCTTTCTCAACATCGTGCTGCATCAGTACGTTGCCAGCAGCATCTACGATGCGCATGGTGCCGTCTGCTTCCAGCTCGAATGTTTTGTCGTGGGAGCCGTACTCTTCCGCTTTCTGTGCCATCAGGCCAACGTTTGGAACGGTACCCATGGTTGTTGGGTCGAACGCACCGTTGGTTTTACAGAAGTTGATCATCTCCTGGTAGATGCGGGCGTACGTAGACTCAGGCATAACTGCCTTGGTGTCTTTCAGCTTGCCGTCCTGGCCCCACATCTGCCCGGAGTTACGGATCATCGCAGGCATGGATGCATCGACGATTACGTCAGATGGTACGTGCAGGTTGGTGATACCGCGTACGGAGTCAACCATGGCCATTTCTGGACGGTTTTCGTAGCAGGCGTGGATATCTTCCAGGATCAGATCCTGCTTGGACTGTGGCAGGGTGCTGATCTTGTCGATG
>Ga0193951_1001387_pt1 | contig 10749 bp, 9 predicted proteins | sample BB_2_MG_FD_140370 | JGI IMG/M metagenome (GOLD analysis project Ga0193951, IMG submission 140370) | Microbial mat bacterial communities from the Broadkill River, Lewes, Delaware, United States - BB_2_MG | ecosystem: Environmental > Aquatic > Freshwater > River > Microbial mats | place: USA... | reverse complement strand
CGTAGCGAATAAGTTGCTAAAACAGGCCTTTGCCATTGCAAAAAGCGGATTGCCTTATGATGAAAACTATGTTTCAAAATTAGCTTAAAGTTACTTGTTTTTTAACTCAGTTCTTTGTTGTAAAACGTTATTTTATATTCTCTTAATCATCCAACATCATTTCCAAACCTTCTTTCAGATGATCTGCCCATTTTCCGTGTTCTACTTTAACACTTTTAACTGTTGATTTTTTTGATTTTAAGAAGGCTATTTCGCTTTCTGTTAGTTTACCAACACTTTGATCAATTTGACTATAAATGTAGGTTACATTTGAGAGGTCGGTATTCTTTAATAGTTCGGTAAATTTACCCTCTTCACTTATCGAAGATGCGATTTTTCGCATATTTACGATATAATTATCTTCATGTTTTTCTCCAATAATAGGTGTCATAGCGTCCTCCTCAAATTTTGCCTCAAATCCTTTAGAGTATGCCTTACTAACTGCTTCCGTCATATCAAGTCTGCCTACCATTAATAAATAACCATCCGCTGTATTTCCATAATCTGATATGGTTTTTAAGCTCATAAAAGAACCATAAGAACCACCTACAACATATACTTTTTTGCTTTCTGATTTAAAGAAGCCTATAAGGTCGAAAAGTGTTTTAGCTGTAATTTCATTATACTTATTGGCCTGTTCCCAAGAAATTTCTTCCTTTTCTGTTTCTTCTGGGTGCATTGTTTGTGATTCACGCATATTTATTAAAAAATAATTGTTTTCATCAAGTCCACCTGAAATATTCATTCTAGCTTCGAATCCATAAGTTGTAAGATAATTTAGAGGACCACCTTGCAAGTAGATAATAACTTTATCACTGTTCGGATTTCCATATGAATAGCCTGACTTTGTTAATGATTCAGGTATGTTTTCATATTCAATCCTTATATCTTCGTTTTTTGTTAGGTTTTTAACAACCAAGGCTTTGTAGTTTCCCATGTTGTCAACGAACATAAGCGGTCTAAGTTTATTTTCCATTACTAATGGTAACACCTCTTTGAAAACGGCCTTTGTACCATCTTCATAGTAAACTGGTTCAAAATCTGCTGGCGGTTGCTTTTTGGCAAGTTCTTGTATGGGAAGCAGTTTTAAACTGTCAGGTATAAATGCATATTCTTGACCTTGTGCGACAACGCTTATTAATAGGCTCGTGATTAGAATTAGTCTTTTCATTTTGTTTAGCTTTGAGTTTGGTTGATTATGTTTTACAACGTCTCCGTATATGAGAAGTAGCAGATAAAAATTAGTTAATTTTCAGATTTAAACAAAATAAGCAGAAAAGAACATAACTTTGGGTTTAGCTCTTAACTGCTATTTTTTATATACATTGTTGTGGTTAGTTTTTTTACTGTTTAATGAGTAAATATTCTTTTTGCCATGGCATGGTTGGGTCTGGTTTTGGTGTTACATCCCCAGAATAGCTAAATGACATAAAAACGTTTAAAGCCTCTTGTCCATTAACAGTTCGTTTATGAAGTAAAGTGCTAGCTTGATGGTTAGTAATAGGGTCTGATAAAATTACTCCTAAACGAGTTTCACCCTCAATACAGTCACTTACAGGTAGAAATATACAATCTTTATAAATATTGTTACCGTTGATTTCATGCTCAAACCCTTGTACTGTATTTAAATCGGTCAACGTGTTTATTTTTTCCACACCGTCTTCAATGTATTGGTATTCACCCACAATTAGATCTTCGTAATACCTGCCATTAAAGTGCATCTCTTCTTTTTTTAATATGATTTTTAGAGAGGTATCACCATCTGTATATAGCCAAGTACCAACAAAATCATCAAGTTCATTATCTAAATCTTTGTAATAGGCATTGGTTTGGTCGTATGCTCCCATATCATCTAATGGTAAAACTGGACTTTGTGCCTTACAGTTAAAGCATACAATTATTAGTAATATAGTTATTAAATTTTTCATCTTATATTTATTTTTAGTTACAAGGTATAGGATTTACATTTGGGTTAGTGGCAGTTGGATCGTCCAATTCTAATCTGCTCCAATTGCTAAGGTTTTGGTCATTGGCTTTATAAAGTCCAATACCATAAGTGTTAAACTTTTTTAAGAATGCACGTTCATTATTACTATCTTTTTTATATTCTCTTTGCATAATTTCATTCAATACTACTTCTTTTTCTTGCTCTGTGTCTCCTTTAGTATTCAGTAATTCAGCATCGAGTTTAACTATTAGTGTTGCAATATCATCAATTTTAATTGCATATACTGTGCCATCATGGTTAACAATCATAATAAAGACATCTTCTTTGGTAAAGTCTGAGTGTAAGCCTTGGTAAACATCTCTGAGCCTATTAACGTCAGTCCATGTAAACATAGGATAAGTGCCCACGGGATGCGTATGAATGCCACCAAACCAAACCGAACCAATTTTTATACCAGATTCTGTTTTACTTTCTCCTTCTTGGATACCGTTACTATCTGGGAAATTATATTCTTCACCTCCATTGATGTTTTTTCTAAAATCAATAGCGTACTCGTTACTTAATGCAGTTTTAGTTCTAAGTTCTATGACTATTGGATTGATGTTGGCACTAAATTCATCGGTATGGCTTAATTTTTTGAGTTGGTTACAGCTTGTTAGTGTTTCTTCCCTGACAATGAGAGGTATTGTAGCCTCATTAACACAATTACCATTTTCATCAGGTTGAAGACAATCTGAATTTTCATTAGAAGTATCAGTACCAGAATTATCAGCGTCAGTGTTTGAAGTGTTTGTACTATCGTTGTCAGTATTTGTGTTACCACCACCGAGCAAACCGTCAAAAGGGGCGTTAGGGTCTGTGCCGTTTTCCGTATTCGGGTTGTCCGTACCAGCACCGCTATCTGTACCTGCACCATTATCGGTATCAGTTCCACCAGAGTCTGTGCCTGTTGAACCCACACCGCCAGAGCCATCTTCGGTAACGCTATTGGTTAAGTGTTCCGGGCATGGGATTTCTACTTTGGTGACTTTAATTGCGCCTTCTATTGAAATGGCATCTACTTTATTCCAATAACAACTTCCATCCTCCCGTTGAAAAATATAGCAGCCATTACAACCACTACCCAGCCGGCTCAGTGTTGTTTTGCTTGCAATGTCCATAGGTAGGTTGCCGTCTTTTATACTTTCTTTATCTGCCTCATCTAAATTATAACTGACTATAGAGGCTTTGTAAGAACCATCGGCTTGCTTACTCAATAATAAATTCTCTACCAAGCCATTGTCCTGGTCTCTGTTTATGGCGAAGGTGTAAGATTCGTAATTGCCATAAGTAATATGGTATGCCGTTTCATCGTCTACATAAAAGTCATATTCTTCTATATAGGTTCCCCTAGCTTGCAGGTTTGTATTATTGCCCATATCGTTTTTGTTGGGCAATGCTTTGACAATGTTATTTATACTTGCATTATTAGCAATTTTGGATTTATTGATAAGGTTTACCTTAAATTCCAGTTGTTGAGAGGATTCTTCATTGGAAAAGGAATCATCTTTTTGGCATGTTAGACAGCATATTGAAATCCCAAAGAGCAGGATTCCAAGTTTTAGGTAAGTTTTCAGTCGGTGTTTTTTCATAGTACAAAATCGTTTTAAAGTTAATAAAAAATGTTTGTTGGTGCGGTAAAATTAACCGCAACGTGTTATATAAACGTAATCATGCCGTTTATCCCTTTTTACATTCCGGATAAGATGCGTTTTTAACATGGTATTATAAGTTTATAAAATTAGGGAATAGTTTAGATATTTATATACGTGACTTTACGTATTTTTATAAAAGTGAGGTGTTTAAGTGTTTTTAAGTAGCAATTTACGTTACTGTTTTAAGCTTTGTTTGTGTGGCGCTTACTTTTTGTAATTCATGTGCTTGTTAAGATGTTGTATAAATCTCGTTAGCTTTTCTGTATTCTGATGGACGTTTACCCATAACTTTACTAAAGGTGTTACTAAAGGTAGGCATGCTATTATAGCCAACCATATTTGCTATTTGAGATATGCTATAATCTGAATTCATTAAATATTCTAAAGATTTAAATATTCTTAATTGTGTATAGTATTTTATAAAAGACATGTTTAAGTCTTTTTTAAAAAGACGGTATAACGACTTGTCTGTCATACTAAAACTTGAAGCCAATTTGGGTAATAGGTGTTCCTGGTCTATTTTATCAGACATATATTTGGTAATGCTTATTAATCGGCTATCTGTAGGATGTGGAAGTTCTAAATGTAGTGCTTGTGAGACACTCTGTTCTAAAAGTGTTTTAAAAGCATATACAATTGGGTATTTGTTTGTTTGAGTTTTGATGATGTCCCCATTCCAATTTTTAGTAAATAATAACAATTCCATGAGCAGGTTGTTAATATGATAAATACCTTCTTTTTTGTAAAAGTCTGATGTCTGCGATGGCATTGGGAAATACAAGTTTCTCATAATTACTTTGGGAGAACTAGGGTAGATGGCGTGTTTTGTACCGGCCGGAATCCACATATAATGCCTTGCTGGTAAATAATACATTCTGGTATTGGTCTTAACATGGACTACGCCACCTTCGGTATATAAAAACTGTCCTTTATCATGACTGTGATGTTCAATAAATAAATCATTCATGGTTGTATGGTAACAAAATATGCTTTTAGGGTTTTTGTCGACCTCTGTTAAATAATATTTATTGTTCATTATATAGGTAGCATTTGTGATGAATGCACTAAATTAATAATACAATGTCTTTTTTTAATAAAAAGACACTAAAAATCTTATATAAATTGCCAAAGTATTTTATTGAAAGCCCAATTGGTGGTTCAATTTTAATCAAATACGAGATTTTTTTTATCCCACAATTTATAAAAGACTCACATTATGCAAAGAATACATTACACCCCTTATTTAGATAAAATACAGACAACGGAACAAGCTGCTTTATTAATTAATAATAACGATGTTTTAGGTGTTAGTGGTTTTACAAAAGCAGGGGATAGCAAGGCTGTTTTGCCTATGGTTGCAGAAAGGGCGCTTTATGAGGGGTTAAAAGTAACGGTGTTAAGTGGTGCATCTTTAGGCTATGATACAGATGCCAATTTAGCAAGAAATGGTGCCTTAGTTAAACGAATGCCATTTCAAGCAGATCCTACTTTAAGAACTGCTATTAATAAGCATGAGGTTCTGTACGTAGATCAGCACTTGGGACAAACTGCAGATATGCTGCAAAAAATAGATACATTTAAAATTGATGTCGCTATTGTTGAAGCCGTTTCCGTTACGGCAGAAGGTTTTATTGTACCAACAACGTCTGTAGGTAATTCTCCTATATTTTTAGAAAAAGCAGATAAGATTATTATTGAAATTAACACCAGTTTTCCTGAGAGCTTTTTAGGGCTGCACGATATAAAAGTATTAAAAAAACAACCTCATAGAGGTATTATTCCTATTCTAAAATCGGATACTAGAATTGGTGACCCATTTATTAGAATAGATCCTAGCAAAGTGGTTGCTATTGTATATACCGAAAAGCCAGATTCGCCTGCTGTGATTTCAGATCCGGATGAAAAAACGAAAGCCATATCCAATCATATTCTTGATTTTTTAGGTAAAGAAGTTGATGAAGGCCGATTAACAGAGTCGCTTTTACCATTACAAGCAGGTATTGGAAAAACGGCAAATGCTATTTTATCGGGTTTTACTAAAAGCCGATTTAAAAATTTGACCATGTATTCTGAAGTGCTTCAAGATAGTACTTTTGATCTTTTTGATGCTGGGAAATTAGAATTTGCGTCGGCATCATCTATAACGGTCACAAAAAAATGCGCGGATAACATATTTAAAGATTTTGAAAAATATAAAAGCAAATTAGTCTTACGGCCACAGAATATTAGTAATGCTGCTGAAGTTATTAGTCGTTTAGGGATTATTGGAATTAATACCGCTATAGAATTTGATATCTACGGCAATGTAAATTCTACGCATATTACAGGAACAAAAATGATGAATGGTATTGGTGGCTCTGGTGATTTTGCTAGAAATGGCTACCTGAGTATTTTTGCTTGTCCTTCTACGTCTAAAGGTGGCTCTATTTCGCATATTGTCCCAATGGTGTCTCATACCGATCATACGGAGCATGATGTAGATGTTTTGGTCACAGAACAAGGTTTGGCAGATGTAAGAGGTTTAGCTCCAGTAGAACGAGCGCGACTCATTATTAATAATTGTGTACATCCAGATTATAGAGCACAATTGTTGGCTTATTTTGATAAAGCTTATAGTTTGGGCGGACAAACACCGCACATTCTTAAAGAAGCTTTTAGTTGGCATACCCAGCTTAAGACACAAGGTACAATGCACATGAATGACTATTCTAGTTGTGATGTTTAATTAGGGAGAGAAATAGGGTAGAGGCAGGTTCTTTACCCTTTTTTTTATTCTAAATTAGAAGTGTTTAGTAACCTGTTGTACGGTTATAAAGTGGTGTCGTCATTGATTTCAATCCAATAGCCATTGGGATCTTGAAAGTAAACCTGCTTAATTCCGTCTTTTCGTATATAATCTTTGTTTGGTGTATTTAGCCAATCAGAGTATTCGATTTTTAAATCTTCTAGATGCTTAATAAATGCATCTATATTAGATGTTGCTAAAGCAAAGTGCACAGCTTTATTAATTTTTATTTCATAATTTGGACGAGGAATTAGATGAAGTTGTTTTCCATCACTAAGAGATAGCCATCTTGTTTTAGAGTTTGAAGCTGTATTCTCAATTTCTTTAAGTTGAAGTACCTTTTGATAAAATTCAATAGACGTGTTGACGTCCTTTACAGCAAGTGCTATATGATTAAAGGAAAAAGTATGCATTTGTTTAGAGCTTAAGATAATTTAAAGAAATAGTTAAGGGTGGTGTATGTACAACGTTTGTATTAGATTATTAAAATCTATACCCAATTCTTAAATGTAAGTTAACAGCAACATCGCTTTCATTTACTAAAATGACATGATCTTCTTTAAAGTAATGAATATAACCTATTCCAATTCCCGTTTCATAGGTGAAATGACTTCCAAGATTTCTTCTTAGTCCCCAAGTTGGGATTATAGAAATATCACTTATAAAATTAATATTGCCTTCGTTAGAGATTATAAACCAATCAGGATGATATGTCGTTTTTATGGAAATGAAATTACCGCTATTTCCATCTATTCGTCTCGATTTTTCTTCTCTTTTGTTTAAATTGTAATACCAACGCGGTTCTAATGTTATTGTAGGTGTGAGTAAAAATCCATCAATATCATTAGCATCACTTCCATATATTCCTGTGTCAAGTCCAAGTTCACTTCTTAAAACGAATTGATTTGATAGTTTTGATTCATTATGCACCCAAATTCCTAAAATTCCCGTTTGGATTCCGTAAGTCGATTGTTCTACACTTGCATTTTGTGATTTTGCTATTAAAGTCAGTCCGCAGAAAGTTAAGGTCATTAAAAATCTTTTCATTTTGTGTAGGATTAGTGGCGTGTTTAGGTAACTAATTTAGCAAATAAAATGCAGAAAGAAAGTCTGAGGGAATTTTTATAGTTAAATGTAATTGCTTTTAAATGCTATTGTAAGCATATTATTTATTAAAAACATATTTTATTCCTGTGGCATAAGAAATAGGATACGTGTTTTCATAATCGCTTTCTGTATATTCAATGGATTCAAATTCTAACCAATTATAATTAGCTTCTTCAATTAGATTAATTAGTTTAGAGCATTGCTCTCGGTCATTAGTTGTTGAAAACGAAAAGTGAAGTTTTTTATTTAATGCCTTTTTAGGGATATCATTTTTTTTAATTAAGCTTATAATAGCAGCTGTATATTTTGGTGATGGATCTGTAACAATAAAATGATTAAATCCAGTACTGTTTTGGTTTTTGGCAAAAAGAGCCATAAGGACTATGCCAGACTCACTACCTCTTCCTATTAATGTTTTAGAAGTGTTTTTAGTAAATCTATTTTCAACATAAGCTGCCATATTTTCAAAAATTTCATAATGCTCTTGAAATGTTTCTGGTTCTGCATTAAAATCAGGAATGTTTTCTAAACTAACAACCAATGCGTCAAATCCCTGAATTTTATTTACACCATTAATTACCATTTCAAATTCGTCTGTGGCAAGTTTAAAATGCTGCTCTGCAAAATCTATTAAATAGATAACGGGTAGATTTTTGTTGGTTTTATAAGCGTCTGGTAAAAATATTTTTCCTTTTGTTTGTCTTCCATTTGATGGAAAGGTAAAAGTTTTAATCTTTGAGAATGTTTCAGTATGATGAGTTTTGGTAATAACTCTTTCGGAATTTAAAGCCATAACAACTCCAAATGTTATGGCTAAGGATAGTATTCCAAACTTTATTTCTGTAGTCATAATTCTTTATATTGTTGGTTAGTAGTTAGTTGCAAGTTACGGATTTTGTTGTGAAGAGTTGTTTTTATATGTGATATAACCGTTTTATATATAGAGAGTTACGTGATATAGAGAGTTATGTGGGTAAGTAACTAAATGGCACTAAAAGCGGTTTACTTTGAGTAAACTATATTTTTATATATGTATTTTCTAATTAAACACTTAACTTGTAAGAGGTTTAATTTACTAGCGCATGAACATCTATATTGCCATTATATTACAATTTTCACTAATAGCTTCTAGCATCCTTATTTTATTTAAATTTAGGAAGACATTAGGCTTAGCACCTCTTTATCTTTTCTTGGGAGCTATTCAATATTTACAATCTCTTTCTGGTACAAGAATAAGTTTAACCGTTTTTGATGATTTAACGGTTTACCCTGGATTTGTAATTATTTTTAGTTCAATTCTGTTCGCTGTCTTGTTGATTTATATAAAAGAAGGCACTACGAGTGCAAGAGTGCTTATATTAGGAATGATTATTTCAAACTTTCTGCTATTAGTTCTATACAGTGTTACTTATGACCCCAAACTTACTTCACAAGCTGTAAATGATGTAGAATCACCGTCGTTTTTCATGTTAAATTATAAGTACTTTGCTATTGGGAAAATTTTATTGCTCCTAGATTTTATTTGGATGGTTGTGATTTATCAATTTTTAATTTCAAAAATTAAAAAGTTACCCTTCTTTCTCGTGCTTTTTACATCCTTAGTAATAGTCTTATTTTTTGACGCTATTTTATTCAATTTAATATTTAATTATGGTGAAGACGATTTTAATCAATTATTATTAGGTCAAATTTTAGGAAAGTCTATTGCGGCTTTAATTTTATCCGTTATTCTTTATGCTTATTTAAAATTTATAGATGCTGATGGTTATAAGGCAACTTTTATTGCCAGTCAAGATCGCGATGTGTTTTCTATATTACAATACAAAAAAAAGTATTTAGATTTAAAGGTTGAAAAATATGAATCTGAAGAAAAATTAACCACTCAATTAGAAAATTCTTTAAATAATATCTCAGATGGTTTTATAGCACTAGATACCAATTGGTGTTACACGTATGTCAATAAAAAAGCCGCAGGTCTTTTAGGTAAATCTATAGAAGACTTAATAGGCAAACATATTTGGACAGAATTTCCAGAAGGTGAAGGGTTGTCTTTTTATAAGGCTTACCATGAGGCTGTTGAAACTCAAAAAACCATATATTTTGAAGATTATTACGAACCATTAGACAAATGGTTTGAAAATAGAATATACCCTTCGTCAGATGGTCTTACAATATATTTTACAGACATTTCAGAAATAAAAAAAGCAGACGAAAATAACTTAATGCTGCGTTCTTTAATAGAAACTAGTGACGAATTTATTGGGTTAGCTACTTTAGATGGTAAACCTATTTACCTAAATACTAATGGTCGAAAATTAGTAGGGTTAAATACCAATTTAGAAAACATAGATTCAATTACAGATTTTTTTCCTCAAGCTTATAAAGACGTCATCATAAATGAGCACTTACCTTATATTAATAAGCATAACAAATGGAATGGAGAAACACATTTAAAGAATTTTAAAACAGGAGATTTAATCCCTATTGAAAAGTCCGGGTTTTTAATAAAAGATCCAGACACAAATAACCCCATAGCATTGGGTATTGTGGCAAAAGATATTACACAACGTAAAGAAGCAGAGGAACAACTAAAAAATAGTGAACAACAGTTTAGAAGGTTGGCAGCAAATGCACCAGTAGCTATTTATCAATCCGATGTAAAAGGACATTGTAATTATGTTAATGAAGAATGGTTAAAATATTCAGGACAAACATTTGAAGAAGCTTTAGGTTTGGGGTGGGTTAATGCAATTCATCCAGATGATAGAACTATGGTTTTAGAAGGGTGGAAAGACTCTATCCTATATAAGGAGAAAAAAATACAAGATTTTAGGTTGCTACATAAAAATGGAGAGGTAAAGTGGATTGCTTCAAAGGGTGTAGGTGTATTTGATTCTAATATGGAATTAACAAGCTATATCGGTATCATAAACGATATTACTGAGCGAAAAAAAGCTGAAGAGCAAGTCTTAAAAAGTGAAAAATATCTCGAAAATATTTTAAATAATATTGGTGATCCTGTATTTGTTAAAGATGAGTATAGCCATATACTATTGGCGAATGATGCTTTTTGTAAGCTAGTAGATCTTCCTAAAGAGGATGTTATAGGTAAAACTCTCGCTGAAAATGTGTTGCCTTCTGAACGCGATGAAGCCTTTAAGATTGATAAGCAAGTT
>Ga0193951_1001386_pt1 | contig 10752 bp, 10 predicted proteins | sample BB_2_MG_FD_140370 | JGI IMG/M metagenome (GOLD analysis project Ga0193951, IMG submission 140370) | Microbial mat bacterial communities from the Broadkill River, Lewes, Delaware, United States - BB_2_MG | ecosystem: Environmental > Aquatic > Freshwater > River > Microbial mats | place: USA... | reverse complement strand
ATGAATGAGTGTTGAAAGAAGTGACACGTAGCTCAGCTGGACAGCGTACAAAGGGACTTGGCGACGAACCAAGCGCTGATGTACGTAAAGGGTTCGACTCCTGCAGTAATCGCCACATTTCTCTCTTAAAGAGAAACTAAAAACCAATCTTATGATTGGTTTTTTTTCGTCTAAAATTTAACAAATGAATGAGTGTTGAAAGAAGTGACACGTAGCTGAGCTGGACAGCGTACAAAGGGACTTGGCGACGAACCAAGCGCTGATGTACGTAAAGGGTTCGACTCCTGCAGCAATCGCCACATTTCTCTCTTAAAGAGAAACTAAAAAACCAATCTTATGATTGTTTTTTTTCGCCTGTAATTTGATAAACAATAAAATATATATCTGCTCAATATGAATATTCTTACCACCCCTCAATTACATTAATGATAGTGACTCTTTATGATTTTTATTTTATACATAGTATTTGTCATGAAATTTTACACTTTTATAAATGTTTTACATTACTAAAACCTAAAAAATAAATATTCACATTAAAAACAATTGTGTACAGCACCACTTTAAAGGTTGGCGTATTAAATGCTTTAATTTTATCCATAATATGAAATGTTGAGTTAATTGCACTGATGGATAGTCGTGTTTTCATTTGTGTTGTTATTAATTGTTAATGAGGATGTCGTATGAAAAATTGTTTATTAAATAGATTTATTTCTATTTTAGCTTTTTGTTTTGTTGCCAACACTTCACAAGCAGCTTTAATAACTGAAATTACTAATAATTATGGTAATATTAGTTCTTTAGTTACACCTGCTGGTGGATTGAATCATTTTGGCGGGACTAACTGTAATTCATTACAGTCGGACTCAATTAAGATAACAGACACAAAAAGTTCTGATGGTTGTAATCGTTTTTATGATTACTTTGATTTAGAAACTGTGAACTATGATTCAATTGATAGCTTTACGCTATCATTAACCTTTTCTGCTACTAATGATGTATTACCCTTCCTCTTCTTCTCCATTCGTGAAGATTGGAAAGTTATGGCTGCTTCCGGCGGTAATAATGCTGATACGGTTAATAAAAGAGATATCGCTTCCGTGGACGGTAAAACATCACAAGACTTTATTTTTAATGCGAGCAACACCTCTGTTTTTAGTGATATTTTAGCTAAGAACGAATTTGGCTTTTGGCTTGGTGACGAAGCTTTTGGCGCTAATAACTTTAATTTGTTTAGTGCTACTTTAAAAATAGAGGGTACTGCAACGGCTGTTCCAGAGCCAAGCATGTTAGCCTTGTTTGGTTTAGCTTTACTGTGTATGACTAGAATAAAACCCCGTAAAAAGTAGCTTTATGATTTTTATTAATTGAAAGGCAGCACAATTAGTGCTGCTTTTTTTTTCTGAACTGGTGATAGTGTTTAGTGCTTGATATGCTCAGGCTATCGTTGAAAATCATGCTCTCTGTTGTGACCTGGTTCTATTCATAATTTCAAAAAATATAAAGAAGAGAATGTGTCTGTGGCGAAGTCTTATTTCTACCTGTTGAAGATTTTAAACTTGTGAGGCTTTTATGAAAAAGTGGTTAGTTATACTTTTCTCATTGGTTAGTGCTATGGTTGCCATAAGCTGTCAGTCAATTTCAAAAAGTGAAAACCTGTGCACCGATTCATGGGAGCGTTTTATTCATGAGAACATTCCAACAGGTGATGGTAAAGGACATGGCCCTGATCTTGGATCTGATGAGTGGAAGTCTGTCATTGAATTTAAACTTGGTATTCGCGGTAATACCAATATTCCCCAACGAAATACTAAGGCTTGGTGTGCTCATATTGATAAATTACTACGTAGTAAGCTAGCAGTTTAAAGCTTAAGTTAAACGATAAACGCTTTCTTTTATACTTACGTTATAAATAATAGGATTAAGTAAAGTTAATTAGCTAGCGCTATCTCAACTATTAATAAAGTTATTGAACGAGTCGCTTACATTTTTAATTGTTTAATATTTTTTCAGAAGCACACTTGAAAAATGAGTGGACTTTCAAAGTAGCTTTTAGGTAACAAGCGAGTTACGTTCTCACTATTTATGTATTCTTATACGATAAAACATCAAAACTAAAGCATTGGCTAAATCTTTATTCATCGCATAAGTGCTCGTTAGACGGCTCAGTGTTGTTATCGTTTTTTATTTGTAAATGTTTTAGCTGATAAATAATTATGTTTTTCATAAATGTAAACGAGCACACTTATTGACATAGGCAGGTCGGGAAGGCTTGAAGCAATGGTTAATCAACACTTAAGTATGAAAATTAATTAAATTGATAAGGACAAGTTAAAAGCTATACAGGTTATGTTTTAACCGGTAAGAATTTTTTTATTAAAAGCCGCTTTTTATGCCATTAGTCGAATGAAAAATACTTTGCTTTTATTAGATTAAATAAATAATAGTCATGGCTTTATATTCACTATGCATATTATGCATTCATTATGAATAATTTTACCACTTATGTATATTGTATATTATAAATTAAAATCACTCTATATCTCAGGTATTTATGTGTTTCATATTGTATACAATATCTTATTATGCAAATTTACCTGAATATTTAGTAAAAAAGACTGAATATCCATCCTTTTGCCTATTGACGAAGTGTTATTTTTCTGAAACTGCAAAATAATGTTTGTTTTTCATAAATGGAGTGATTATTCTAATTTCACTAACTTACGAGTGAGAACAAAAAATGAACAGTATGGAGCATCAATTTATAGAAGCAGGTACACTTATGCTTGCTGGAATGGTATTTGTGTTTGCTTTTTTAAGCTTATTAATTATTTTTATTAATACCGTGTTAGCTAGATTAGCAGTGAAGTTTCCGGATGCTATTACACCTAGCAGAAGTCATTCTAGTACAAAAAATAAAAAGGCAGTAAGCGGTGAAATTTCACCTGCAATAGTTGCTGCAATTAGTGGCTCTATAAGCCAATATCGTCACAAACATTCTACACAGTATAAGTCAAAGAGATAAGGGTACAATCATGAGCAAACCATTAGGTATTACCGAAGTTGTCTTAAGAGATGGTCATCAGTCAATTCTTGCTACCCGTCTGCGTTTAGCAGATATGTTGCCAATAGCGTCAACATTAGATGAAGTTGGCTATTGGTCAATTGAGTCATGGGGTGGTGCAACATTTGATTCTTGTATTCGTTATTTAGGTGAAGATCCTTGGGAACGTATTCGTGCTTTAAAAAAGGCGATGCCAAATACAAAACAGCAAATGTTATTTCGTGGTCAAAATATTTTAGGCTACCGTCATTATGCTGACGATGTTGTAGAAAAGTTTGTTGAACGTGCTCACCTTAACGGTGTTGATGTTTTCCGTATTTTTGATGCGATGAATGATGTTCGTAACCTTAAAACATCTATTAAAGCTGCAGTTAAAGTTGGTGCACATGCTCAAGGTACATTAAGTTATACCGAAAGCCCTGTACATACACTTGAAGGTTGGTTAACTATGGCTAAGCAACTTGAAGATATGGGTGCACACTCTTTATGTATTAAAGATATGTCAGGGTTGTTAAAACCATACAATGCCGCAGAATTAATTACTCGTCTTAAAGAAACGGTTGCTTTACCTATTGCGTTGCACTGTCATGCAACAACAGGGTTAAGTGTAGCAACTCAAATGAAAGCAATTGACAGTGATATTGATGTAATCGATACCTCTATTTCTTCTATGAGTATGACTTACGGCCATTCACCAACAGAAACAATTGCTTCTATTGTTGAGGGTAGCGCACGTGATACTGGTTTAAACATTGAAAAAATGGCTGAAGTTGCAGCTTATTTCCGTGATGTTCGTGAAAAATATGCTGAATTTGAAGGTAGTTTGAAAGGGGTAGATGCAAGAATATTGACGGCGCAAGTACCTGGTGGCATGTTAACTAACATGGAAAACCAACTTAAAGAGCAAGGTGCTGCAGATAAATTCGATGAAGTGTTAACTGAGATTCCTAAAGTACGTAAAGATTTAGGTTATATTCCACTCGTTACTCCAACATCTCAGATTGTTGGTACACAAGCAGTACTTAATATACTTACAGGTGAGCGTTACAAGTCTATTACAAAAGAAACTGCAGGCGTACTTAAAGGTGAGTATGGTGCAACTGCTGCTCCTGTTAATGCGGAATTACAAGCACGTGTGTTAGATGGTGATGAAGTCATTACTTGTCGTCCTGCTGACTTAATTGATCCAGAGTTAGATAAGTTATCAACAGAATTACAGCTGTTAGCTAAAGAGAAGAATATTGATTTAGCTAATGACGTTATTGACGATGTATTAACTTATGCTTTATTTCCACAAATAGGTTTGAAGTTTTTAGAGAACAGAAATAACCCGTCAGCATTTGAACCAATCCCAACAAAAGCAAGTGCTAAGACAGTTGAATCATCTGAGCCAAAAGATACAACAGCACCAGAAAGTTACGATGTTAGCGTTGATGGTAAAGTTTATAATGTTGTTGTCGCTCCAGGTGGCTCTATCGACTCGATTACATTACCAGCGGGTGATGATGCGATTAAACAGTCAACCTCTATTTCTGCTGAAGAAACGCTGAATGCACCACTTTCAGGTAATATATTTAAAGTACTTGTTAATGAAGGTGATTCTGTTGAAGCCGGTGATGTTGTCATCATTATGGAAGCCATGAAAATGGAAACAGAAATTCGTGCAGTTCATGCCGGTGTTATTACTAGTTTGCATACCAAAGAAGGTGACTCTGTTGCTGTTGGTGATGCTTTACTTAGCTTTTCGTAGAGGATCTTATGGATTCATTAACTAAATTATGGCTATCAACAGGCTTAGCTAACTTTGAGCTAGGGCAAGTCATCATGATGTTGGTTGGCTGTGGCTTGTTGTATCTTGCTATTGCAAGAAATTTCGAACCGTTATTACTCCTTCCTATGGGCTTTGGGGCTATATTAACGAATATTCCAGTTGCTGGGTTTTCTGAAGTAGGTGGCTTACTACACTATATTTATTATGCAGGGATAGATACAGGCATATTCCCATTAATAATCTTTATGGGAGTCGGTGCTATGACCGACTTTGGCGCCTTGATTGCGAACCCTAAAACTTTATTGTTAGGAGCGTCAGCGCAATTTGGTATTTTTGCTACGTTATTTGGTGCTATTGCTTTAAATGGTATACCAGGAATTGAGTTTAGTTTAAAAGATGCTTCAGCGATTGCTATTATTGGTGGTGCTGATGGACCTACAGCAATATTTTTGGCTTCAAAATTAGCACCTGAATTACTTGGCGCAATTGCGGTTGCAGCATATTCATACATGGCATTAGTACCTATTATTCAACCGCCTATTATGAAAGCTTTAACAACAGAAGATGAACGTAAAATTGAAATGGCGCAACTTCGTCCAGTAACGAAAGTAGAAAAAATTATTTTCCCACTGGGTGTGTTGTTAATGACTATTTTCTTTTTACCATCAGCAACGCCTTTAGTCGGGATGTTCTGTTTAGGTAACTTGATGCGTGAGTCGGGTGTGGTTGACCGTTTAAGCTCTACTTCGCAAAATGAGTTAATTAACATTACAACTATATTTTTAGGTTTAGGTGTTGGTTCAAAGTTAAGTGCAGAAGCTTTCTTAAATGTTCAAACATTGGGTATTTTAGGCCTTGGCGCAGTAGCCTTTTCTATCGGTACTGCTTCTGGGGTACTAATGGCTAAACTAATGAATAAGTTTTCTAAAGAGAAAGTTAACCCATTAATTGGTGCTGCTGGTGTTTCTGCTGTTCCTATGGCGGCTCGTGTTGCTAATAAAGTTGGTTTAGAGGCTAACCCTCATAACTTCTTGCTTATGCATGCTATGGGTCCAAATGTGGCTGGGGTACTTGGTTCAGCTGTAGCCGCAGGTATATTACTTGCTCTTGTAGGTTAAGCTTCCCTAATGCTATGTCTCCTTATGCAGAGATAAACTTGATTTATATTAAAAAAACCGAGCATGTCTCGGTTTTTTTATGTGCAAATGCTAATATTAGTTTTTATCCAAATGATACCTAACCCATATGAAATATTTTCTTATTATATGTTTTGCACTTGTTAGTTTGTCAGGCTGTTCTACGTCTTCAACTGGCCGTAATCAAGTAGCGCTTTATTCTGATTCTGAGTTAAATAAAATGGGGGTAACTTCATTTGAACAAATGAAGCAAGAAATACCTATTAGTACAGACCGAGCAACTAATGACTTTGTCTTATGTGTTGCTGAAGCTATTATTGGCAATGTGCCAGAATCTGTATTTCCTGGTGAATGGGAAGTGGTTGTATTTGATTCAGCACAAGTAAATGCTTTTGCTTTACCTGGTGGAAAAATAGGTGTTTACACTGGTATTTTGAATGTTACAGAAGATCAAGATCAACTCGCTGCAATTATGGGACACGAAGTAGGGCATGTGCTCGAAAGGCACTCTAATGAGCGCTTATCTGCCAGTCAGCTCTCGAATGTTGGCTTAGCTGTTGCCACTATTGCGCTTGGGGCAAGCGACATTGATAATAAAGGGTTATGGGTTGCAGGTTTAGGGATCGGCGTTCAATATGGTGTTATTATGCCTTATAGCCGCTCCCATGAAAGTGAAGCTGATATTGTTGGCCAAGATTTAATGGCTCGTTCTGGTTTTGCACCCGAGGCTAGTGTTCAGTTATGGAAAAACATGTCGAAGTTGAATAGTGCGGAGTCACCAGAGTTTATGTCGACTCATCCATCAAATGAAACGCGCATTAAACAACTCACTGATCACTTAACCGTTTCTAGGCCTTATTATTTAGCTAAAAAAAGTGCTAATACGCTACCTAAATGTGTAAAACCTAATGTTATTCCAAAGCCCAAGAGTTAAACACTAAGGTTTATTGTATTGTTTATTGTATTGTTTATTGTCTCGGGAAGTTTATATGGAAGCAGGTTCCTTTCCCTAGGTTACTAGAACATGTGATATTTCCATGGAGTGATTGGGTTACTAAATTGTAAACGATATGCATACCTAAACCACTACCTCCTTGACCACGTTTGGTAGTGAAGAATGGTTCAAAGATTTTACCTAGATTTTCCGTTGGTATGCCACACCCAGAATCTTTGAATTGCATGTTTATTTGCTGATCTTTCTGTTCTATATTAATGGTGATTGTGCCACCTTTTTCTTGTTCAAAGGCATGAGTAATCGCGTTTATCACTAAATTGGTAATAATTTGTGCTATCGCGCCTGGAGAGGTTTTGATAACTAAATCATCAGGACTATTCAGATTAACTTGAATACCACTACGTGCTATTTTAGGACGTAAACTTGACAACACATCATTGATATAAGCTTTTAATTTGAACTCTCTAATTTCTTCATTTGATTGATCTATAGCGACTTCTTTAAAACCTTGAATTAAATCAGCGGCTCTATTTAAGTTTGATTGTAATAATTTTGAGCTAGCAGTAGCTGTTTCAACGTAGTTAACGAGCGCTTTTTTGGTAATATTGTCATTTTGATAAAGTTTATAAAAATCATTGGTCGCATCTTCTAAGTGTGATGATGCTGTAATGGTAATTCCTATCGGCGTATTAATTTCATGTGCTACCCCCGCTACTAAGCGACCAAGAGATGCCATTTTTTCTGTTTGAATTAATTGTTCTTGCGTATTTTTGAGGTTATTGATTGTTCTAGTTCTATTGTTCGTTGTTTAACACGGTTTTCTAATTCATTCTTATTGTCTATTAATGCTTGATTAGTCTGTTTTATTTCTACAGCAATAAGCCAAGCAATATAGCTGATAAAGCTTAATATAATGATTAGTAAAATAGCGGAATGTATATCACTTTCTTTAGTCTCATTATGGATGTATCCCATCTCGTTTAGGTAACCGATAGATAAAAGGTTAATAGCAACTAAGATATAGAGAAAAAAAGCTAAACGATGGCTACCTTTTAGTAGAGATATCATTATAAGCGCAGGGAAAGCAAAGAGTATTTCGTCTCTTAAACCGTTATATATCCAAACAAAGGCAAGTAATATAACCGTTAAAAGTAAAAGAAGTATATTTGTGCCTAATTCAAGTTTATTTCTTTGGGCTAAAAAATAAACGGGCATGATGATAATAATAGTGAATATAATGGCATAGATTATTTGCTGGTTATCAGTAAATAAGTATTGTATGGCAATTATTGCGAGAGCAGATTGAACGGCCCAAAATAGTTTAATTAACCTATTTTTAGGTATGTTTAGTGAGTCGATATCTACCGGGGTTACTTTATCCATATAATACTTCTGTGTTTGAAAATCATATTACTAAATACGTTTAGTCAAAAGCTTGTTAAGGGTGTAGTTTAAAATTAACCCATTCATTGTTTTGTTTTTCAAAACACACACGATCATGTAAGCGGTTTGAGCGTCCTTGCCAAAATTCAATATATGTTGGTTTTACTCGCCAACCACCCCAGAATTCTGGATGTGGCACTTCGCCTGTCGCGTACTTATCACTAAAAATAGCCATTCGTTTTTTTAGTTCGTCGTCATCAGTTAATTTCTGGCTCTGCTTTGACGCCCAAGCACCTACTTGACTACCTCGATCTCGGCTATGAAAATAGTCTGCAGACTCTTGTGTTGAAACTTTTTCAACAGTTCCTTCAATGCGTATTTGTCGCTGTAATACATTCCAATGAAATAGTAAGGCGACTTTATCATTTTCATTCAATTCCTGACTTTTTCTACTGCCATAATTGGTGAAAAATACAAAACCTTGCTCGTCGAATTTTTTTAATAGCACCATTCGAGAGCTGGGTTGGCCATTGTGGCCACAAGTACTCACCGACACAGCTTCAGGAAGTAATATTCCTGACTTATTGGCATCTTCAAACCATTGCTTAAATAATGGGAAAGGAGTTGAGTTGGTAGGTATCTCAGGTAAAGGCAAGGCTACACCTTGCCCAAAAGTAAGTAAGCAACGAAGTTTTTCAAATAAAGTCATAAGGCTAATAAGTTATCTTTGAAATAAAATCTATGTTATCAGCATTTACAGTAAAAAAAAGTGATAATTTTCAATTGATAATGCTCATTTTAGTGACATTACCTATATTCATTATAATCAAATACTATATTGGCGGGGGGCCGGGCATTATGCTCTGGATTTATTCGTTGCATTATTGTTATAAAAGCGTCTTTATTTTTTATATAAAGACATGATATTTCTTGTTAATAAACTAAAGTTATTTTGGTGCAATTACCAATCATTTTCATCGTCTAATAATTCTTTTAGTCTTTTTTTCTCCATTAATTCATCGATACGTTTACGAGCGAGCAAGTTTCTTTGTGCTTGTTCTGCTGCTGTTTTTTCGGTGAGTTCAACTGACTCAATATCAATATTTTTATTGAGTGTTTCATCGTCGTCATTTATGTCATCTAAAAAGTCATCTTCTACCATTGTCTTCGCTCTTAAAAAAATCTTGTATTCAATATCAACATAGGGGGCTAATGATACTATTTCAAACTTTTTTTGGAAGAACTTTCTATTTTATTTTATTGGTGTGCTAGCAATTGCTTGATAAACTATTGGGCTATATAGAATTAATGATATGAACTTATCTTATATGCAAAGTCTCGATTTTTCTTCTTGGTTTAATTGTTATCAACAACAAGCGTTGATGTTAAATGAGCGCCGTCTAATTGTATTGGTGGGAGATAATGCTTGGTCGAATTCTATATTAAAAAGTATTGATAGTGCTGATGAGAAAAATAGTAGTGACAGTAAGTGGCTGATTTACGGTGATAGCGATAATATTGAAGCAAATATTGCTAAGCAGCGTTTTCGCGATAAATTAGGTAGCGAAAGCAATTTTGTCATTTTTCAAGATCCAGACTTATCTATTGATGCTTTTGCTTGTTTGTCAGGCACACTAGTGGCAGGCGGTATATTTTTTCTATTAATAAACGATAGATCACAGATAGCAGAGAGCCTTTTTTATCAGCGATTTTTTGACTTATTAAAAAGTTTTCCTGAACATGTGATTATTGAAAAAAACCAATTTGTATTACCTACTTTGCTACCAACGCAAACAACGGATAATACATTTGAACGTAATGACTCTTTATTACCCTATAATTGTGTTACTCAAGAACAAATACTTGCCGTTGATTCAATTATAAAGGTGTTTAAGGGTAAGCGTAATAAACCTTTAGTATTAACGGCTGATAGAGGTAGAGGGAAGTCTACTGCTTTAGCAATTGCGTGCGCCGAGTTGTTGAAATCGGCAACTAAAGAATATCACTTGCGGTTAGTTATTACGTCAGCAGATATAGAATCATTAACCGTTTTCTTCAACCACTTGATTCGTTGCTTGCCTGAAGGCGAGTTTCAAAAGCGTAAGTTTACAATGTTACATGGTTCAGTTGAGTTTATTGCTGTTGACCAATTAATTAAACAACCGGTAAGTGCTAGTTTGTTGCTAGTTGATGAAGCAGCGGCTATTCCTATCTATTTGCTCGAACAGTTATTGTCGAATAATTCGCGCTTGGTGTTTGCTACCACTATTCATGGTTACGAAGGGGCTGGGCGAGGCTTCACCTTAAAATTTCAAGGCACGCTAGCGGCTCAATATCCTCATTGGCAAAGCTTACATATAAATGAGCCTATTCGATGGCGAGTTAATGACCCACTTGAGCAATTAGTTTTTGAAGCCTGTTTGTTGAATGCTGAACTGCCAAGTAT
>Ga0193951_1001384_pt1 | contig 10755 bp, 10 predicted proteins | sample BB_2_MG_FD_140370 | JGI IMG/M metagenome (GOLD analysis project Ga0193951, IMG submission 140370) | Microbial mat bacterial communities from the Broadkill River, Lewes, Delaware, United States - BB_2_MG | ecosystem: Environmental > Aquatic > Freshwater > River > Microbial mats | place: USA... | reverse complement strand
ATTTTGCCACCTCTGCTCGTAGTTAAGTAAACCTACCTTTTTTATAAAAACATCTAAACGATGAACAATTGCATAATAAAAATCTAACAAATTAAGCGTGACATCTAACTTTACCTGACCACTGGCTTCATCAAAGAAATCCGAATAAGCTATAATTTTTACTCTTATTGAATGTCCATCTTCGGTTGATAACACCCATTTTAAACCACCATCCTCTTCGTACCAGTCAATCCAACTGGTATTGTCTTCATCCCAAATGTGCGAAGGTTCAAATATTATATTAATTAATCCTTTTAACAGGTCATTAATAGGATTGGCACTATTTGTTAAGGCAAAGTCTACTTTGTAATTATTGGACTGTACGCAACCAGTAGCGATACCAACGGAAGTAAGTTCGTAGTTAAAATCAAACAAGGGTGTTGCTTTTAAAGCAAGTTCAGGGCTTTCAAAAGATTCAATATTATCTTTTAATAAATTAAGTTTCACTCGTATAAAATGTTGTTTAATAGTCAGTTCAGCAATTTACGAGTCAAATATAGGAAACATGTTTGATTATCTTGTATGATAGATGTGTTTTTTGCCTAATATTCAGTTATGTAAGGTCATTTAAACTATAACCTTGTCGAACGAGCGCTTCTGGCTTCATTAAACTTTCAAGCTGTTCAGAACTAATTCGCTTTTCCAGATCATTCGCTTGAAAAATGGTCAGCTTATTCTTTTTCATACATAGGGCCAATTCGGTGGCATTATGGTAACCAATGTACGGGATTAATGCTGTTGCAACAGAAGGATTAGTGTAAATAGCATCGGTTTCTGCGTCCTTTTTAACAATATCTAGGCCTTGAACTAAATTCTGTTTAATCGTCTTATTACACCCTATCAATAGCTTTATGGAGTCAAGCAGCGCATGACCAATAGTAGGTAAATAAGCGTTTAGGTCTAAACACCCTTGCCCACACAGGTTCGAAATTAGCAGATCATTAGCATATACTTTATGTACAGCACTAACAACAAACTCAGGTATAACCGGATTGACTTTTCCGGGCATAATAGAACTACCAACCTGACGTTGAGGGATGTTAACTTCACGATTATTAAAAAGATCAGAACCCAACAAACGCAAATCACTCACCATCTTTTCCAAATTAACCGCATGTGCCTTTAGGGTAGCGTGCACCTCAACAAAACGATCAAGGTTTGAGGTGGCATCACTTAAATTCTCACTTCGTGTAATAGGCAATCCTGTTATGTGCTGCAGTTCACTTACAACCTGCATAATAAAAAAACGAGGAATACTAATGCCTGAACCGATGGCTCCTCCACCAAGATTAACTTCTTTGATCCGTTCTAAACACTTTGATACACGCCACCAATCACGCGAAAGGGCATTGTTATAAGCACTAAAAAGCTTATCGTAAGTAGATGGTACAGCGCCCTGCATTTGCGTATAACTTTGTCGCAGTACATTACGACACGCTCCTTCTTGCCGCTCCATTTCACTCCTCAAATCATTAATATGCTCCTCTAGCACATTGAGCAATTGCATGGCAGCAACCGTAAGTCCTGTAGGGATAACATCGTTCGTAGATTGGTAAATGTTAGCATGCTCAAACGGATCAATAACACCATACTCTCCTGCCGATTTACCCATTGACAGAAGCGAAAGGTTAGAAATAATTTCATTGACATTCATGTTAATTGAAGTGCCCGCACCTCCCTGAACAGCAGGCACTATGAAATCATTAAACCCATTACCATCCGAAATTTTCCCAGCACTATCAATAAGTGTATCTATGGTCTCATCGGCAAAAAAATCAAATGGTAGGTCCGCTGGTGTAAATCGCTCACTGGCTGCTAATTTAAACTTTCTATAAGTCCGATAGCACGCCAATTTGACCTGACCAATTGCTTTATACCATTCGATAAAAAACGGGGTATGATCAGGAAAATTATCTGCTGCACGTTTGGAATGTATGCCATAAAGTGCTTCATCTGGCAGACTTACTTCACCTAAAAAATCACGTTCCTTCCTCATATTTATACCTTGTCAATGGACTAGACTACACGACATCACGAAGCTGTCTCTTTTCAATGGCTTCCTAACTCATCGGTCGCGCATACGACTGCACATCCTCTTTCGTGATGGTGTCTTTTCCTAAGATTATTAAGCGCTCAATTACATTCCGAAATTCACGAATGTTTCCTGTCCAATTAATTAGCTTTAATTCATCAATAGCATCGTCGGCAAACGATTTATTGGCCATCCCAAGCTCGTCGCATATTATTGCCTTAAAATGCTCAGTTAGCAATGGAATATCATCCTTACGGTCATTCAAAGCTGGCACATGAATCAAAATTACACTTAACCTATGGTAGAGGTCTTCTCGGAAATTACTATTAGCAATTTCATCTTTTAAGCTCTTATTAGTTGCCGCCAACACACGTACATCTACTTTTATATCTTTATCGCTCCCCACACGGCTCACAATATTTTCTTGTAATGCACGTAATACTTTGGCTTGAGCAGGTAGACTCATGTCTCCTATTTCATCTAAAAAGATAGTGCCTCCATTGGCTTGCTCAAACTTACCCTTACGTTGCTTATGTGCCGAAGTAAAAGCCCCTTTTTCATGGCCAAACAACTCACTTTCTATCAATTCGGATGGAATAGCCGCACAATTCACTTCAATAAATGGTTGATCAGCGCGATTACTCTTTTCATGTAACCATCGGGCAACTAACTCTTTACCAGTACCATTTTCGCCAGTTATTAGCACTCTGGCATCGGTTGCTGCCACCTTATCAATCATTTCTTTCACCTTCACAATAGGCTCAGACGCTCCTATCATATCGTAGGTTTTGCTCACTTTTCGTTTAAGCACCTTTGTCTCAGTGACCAAATCTTTTTTCTCAATGGCATTACGAATGGTTACTAACATACGGTTGAGATCAAGTGGCTTCTCAATAAAATCATAAGCTCCCTTTTTAATCGCCTCAACAGCGGTATCGATATTTCCATGGCCAGAAATCATAATGACAGGCGCATCATGCTGCTCTTCCTGCATTTTATCCAACACCTCCATGCCATCCATATTTGGCATTTTAATGTCGCACAGTACCACATCATATTTTTTGTCTTTATACTGCTCAATACCTTGCTCTCCATCTTCAGCTAGATCTACCGAATGGTTTTCGTATTCTAATATATCTTTAAGCGTATTACGTATACTTCTCTGATCATCAATTACTAATATATTTGCCATATCTAATAAGTTAAAGTTGGTTGTTTAAAATCTGATGTATTGTGCCTTCCTTAAGGGCAAAGCCACATTGCCAGATGTCATTAATCTTAAATTCTTTAACGATGAAGTTAATAAAAATACTGGCGAGAACGATCATTTCTACACGATGTAAATCCATGCGTTTCATATTTTGACGTTCTTCATGTGTTGACTTTAGAAAAATGGAATGCAACGCCTTAGCATGATCAATTGGCACTTTATAGGTTAATACCTTATTCATATCTAAATGTGGATGATGCATACCCGCAATCATTCCCGAAATGGTATCAAAAGATCCAGAAGAACCAATAAGTGTATGTGTTGGGAACTTTTTAAAAGCCTCATACAATAGTTCAAGCTCTTGCTTTATATATGCCTCTACACTGTCTATCTCTTCGGTACTGATTGGGTCCGAAGGCTGAAAACGATCAAGCAAACGTGCTATTCCCAAATCAAAACTGTGTTTCCACAATACCCCATCTTTATTGGCAATAATAAACTCATTGGAACCACCTCCAATATCAAGTATCATAACGCGCTCATCGGCTATGGGCACTACCTGCTTAACACCATCAAATATCAATTGAGCTTCTTTCTGACCATCAATCACATTAATATCAAGCCCCAATTCTTGTTTCACTCTATCAACAAAAACTTGCCCATTACTAGCACTACGAATAGCTGCTGTTGCCATACAAACTACCTTATCAACCTTATAGGGCTTCATGGTATCCAAATGTGTTTGTAAACCCTTAATTCCCCTATCCATTGCTTCGGGCAATATTCGCTTATCATTAATTCCACCCTTACCCAATTTAGCTGGATACTTCGTTTCTAGCAGAATATTATAATCTCTATCACTTGTTGTATCAGCAATCAATAAGTTAAAGGTATTAGTACCTAGGTCTATTATGGCAATTCGCATATATCTTGTTTATTTTGATGCCCTAAAATACATAAATTATACATCGAAACATTAAAAAAGCCGGACAGTGCCGGCTTTTATCTTTATATCAATTTATTTCTTTATTTTCCTGCAAACCTAAACCATTTCCACAACTCTTTGTACGACACCTTTTTTCCGTACATTAATATACCTGTTCGGTAGATACGGCCCGAAAACCATGTGGTAAATATAAATGTAGCCACCAAAATAGTCATTGACAAGGCCACCTCCCATATTGGAGGATTAAAAGGAATACGCGCCATCATTATAATTGGCGACGTGAATGGCACCATGGAAAACCAAAAAGCCAAATCACCTGCCGGATTACGGAAGACCGCCATCGCTATATAGATGGAAATAATCAATGGCAACATAATAGGCATCATAAATTGCTGACTATCTGTTTCACTGTCTATTGCGGCTCCTACAGCAGCAAACAAACTGGCGTACAAAAGGTAACCACCAATAAAGTAAAACAAGAAGGCAAACAAACTGCCTATTAGATCAATACTCAAAGCTTTAGCAAGAATATTACCAAATTGTTTTTCAAATCCTGATACATCGGCTGCTCCATCCCCTGCCATGGTTTGCATCATTTCAATATTACCATTAGCTGCCACAACATCACTGGCATCGCCAATAAAGACAGTACTAATTGCAGTTACAATACCTGCTGTTAGGATCACCCACAATAAAAACTGCGTAATAGCCACCAAAGCAATACCTAGTATTTTCCCCATCATCAGTTGGAAGGGTTTAACGGATGAAACGATGATCTCTACGATTCGATTAACCTTCTCCTCCATGACGCCACGCATCACTTGCACACCATACATAATAACAAAGAAATAAATAAGCATGGCAAAAATAAATGACACGCCCATCAGTAGTTCTGTTGAGCTCTCCGTTTCACTGCCATCTTCGCCCAGTTTTATGGTCTTCACCTGCACACGCACATCATGTATATCTTTTATGATTGCATCCAAACCATCAATGCGGTAGCTATTGAGTTTTTCATTTTCCAAATGCCTCTCTAAGTTACGAGACACGTGCTCTTTTACGTCAAATGTGATTTGCGCATCTGAGTAAATTTTGACGGCATCAGGGTGCTTTAATAAGTCTTGCTCAATAATGATATATGCATCATAACCTTCGCCTTGATATGAATTAGAGATACTTTCAACTTGTACTGACTCCAACCATTCAAAACTTAGATAATCGGTATCTTTAATAACATTCGCATACTGCTGCGTTTGATCGATTACAGCAATTTTCTTACTACTGGTATCTTCCATTGAAGCAAACCAAGCCGGTAAAACCATCATGGCCGCAAAGAGTATAGGACCCAGAATTGTCATCACTATAAAACTCTTCTTTTTTATGCGTGTTAGGTACTCTCGTTGTATGATTAGTGAAATTTTACTCATAACAGATTAGTTTTCAGGTTTAGATAGGTTACTATGCTCTACAACTTTAATAAAGATATCATTCATGGTAGGAAGTACTTCTTGTAAACCATGAATTTGCGCATCATTAATTACAGCGCCGATCATATCATTAATCGTTGCATCATTTAACATCTTTACAAAGGCAGTGTGGTGTCCATTAACAGCCTCTACCTTCTCAACGTTAAAATTACCCCTTAACTTTTCTCTTATGAGCGTTTCATTACCTGTGAAATCAAACTTTATCAGGTTATCCTTATACCCCTGACGTATTTCATCAATCTGACCAGTTAGTATAGTCTTCGATTGATTTATCAAAGTTATGTGGTCACAGAGTTCTTCAACAGAACCCATATTATGAGTGGAAAACAAAATGGTTGCACCATTTTTCTTCAGTGCTAATATTTCTTGCTTTAGCAAATTCGCGTTTATAGGATCAAAACCACTAAATGGCTCGTCAAATATCAGTAGTTTAGGCTCGTGCAAAACCGTGACAACAAACTGTATCTTTTGTTGCATACCTTTCGACAGCTCTTCAACCTTTTTGTCCCACCATGGCTGTATCTCAAATTTTTCAAACCAAAACTTAAGTTTTTTGAGGGCATCATGGCGCGACAAACCTTTTAAGCGAGCCAAATAAAGTGCCTGCTCACCTACCTTCATCTTCTTGTATAATCCCCGCTCTTCTGGCAAGTATCCAATCCGGTGAACATCATCGGTCTGCAAAGGCCTACCGTTAAAAATGATTTCACCAGAATCGGGTCCTGTAATTTGATTTATAATTCGAATTAATGTGGTTTTTCCGGCGCCATTAGGCCCCAATAAGCCGTAGATACTATTCTCGGGCACTTGCAGGTTGACCTCATTAAGTGCAAGGTGGTTAGCATACTTTTTAACCACCTGATTTGCTTCTAAAAACATCATAGGTTAGTAGTTGTATTTAATTGTGTGGTGAAGATAGGATTTTTACCCATACATTGAATACAAGCTTAAAAGAGAATACACCTTAAAACCAAGTTGCTCCTAATTGAGCTCTAAACGGCCAAGGAATAGATGCAATGATAATAAGTAGGCTAATGGCATGGTACCAAAATAACTTTTTATGTGTTTTAAAATGACCTTGCACCTTTGCTTTGGCCGAGCTATGAACAATCAGTACAATTGAAATTAACATCATTAAAGGATGCTCAAGTGTAAAGAATCGTAGCAAGGTACTTTTAAACATTGCCGGGTCAAACATCACTTTTGAACTCATAAAGAATAAGGCAAAGCCTATTAAAAGCTGAAAAACGATAAAGAAAACATTTAAGTTAACCATTTTTTTATGTGCACTAGAAAAGTTTTTGTGACGTAACCATCCTATTACACTTTGAAGAATAACGATGAGCAGAAGAATTAAGGTAATGTATCTCAATCCGCTATGGGCATGTATTAATCCGTTGTACATATGTTCTTGTTTTTTGAAAGAAACAGGGATATCTGAAAATTGTTTCGAACTATTTGCCTCTAATATTTTGAAATTATAGACATTTTGATTTACTTTGAATTGCAAAGTACTATGACATGAAGAATCAGGAAGAATCTTTACAAGATATAAGGGCCATAAGGCAAATGATGGAACAATCATCAAAGTTCCTATCTCTAAGCGGATTATCAGGCGTAGCAGCTGGAATAATTGCGGTTCTGGGGGCAGCATTTGCATATTTTGTTGTACTCAAGCAAGGCGAAAATGTATACGATGAATACATGCAGAGCATTACCGCCACTCGTACCAGTGCTGTACGATTAGGAATGGCATTGACAGCACTAAGCGTTTTTGTATTGGCCATAGCTTCCGCTTGGTATCTGAGTTGGCGAAAGGCTAAAAAATCTAACGCGCAATTTTGGACGCATGCCGCTAAAGTTGTTGCCTGGAACCTTATTTCAATTCTAGCCATTGGTGGCGCTTTTAGTTTGATTCTTATCTATCATGAAAACATCAGACTGGTAGCTTCAGTCATGCTCATTTTTTATGGTTTAGCCTTATTAATGGCCTCACGATATACCCATCGCGACATACAATATTTGGCCTATACTGAAATTGTACTGGGACTACTAGCAGGTATCTTTTTAAACTACGGTCTAATCTTCTGGACACTTGGTTTTGGGGTATTTCACATAGCATATGGTATAAGCATGTATTATAAATACGACAGATGAAAACCATTATAGACGGCTTAAATAAGAACTTTGAAAACCGTGTTAGGCTGGGTATTATGTCTGCCCTAATGGTGAATAATGCTTTAGATTTTAACAATCTGAAAGATCTTCTTGGCGTGACTGATGGCAACTTGGCCAGTCACCTCAAAGCATTAGAGAAGCATCAGCTTATTCAAATTTCAAAACAATTTATTGGGCGAAAACCCAACACAACATATAGCGCAACAGAATTGGGGCGCCTCAGTTTTAAGAAACACCTTAACGCCCTCGAACAGTTATTGGGAGGGATCTAATTTTTTTTATTTACACACTTTGATTTTCAAAGTACTTTTAACATCACAATATGGAAACATCAAATGCTCAAAAATCAGTTAGTTGGTATCAAACCACCACCTTTAAGTTTGCTATAATTGGCACATTAGTTCTCTTGCTTTTAATACCACTTTCGATGGTTAAATCAGTTATACACGAAAGAGAAGAAACAGAACGACAAGTAGAACAGGAAATGATGCAACAATGGGGTAACGAACAACTCATTTCAGGTCCGATACTCCATATCCCCACTTACTCTTATCACATGATAGATAAGAAGCATACCAAAGTAAAAAAGTGGCTACACATTATGCCCGCCGACTTAAAAACTACGGGTCATGTTGAGCCCGAAATCAGATACAGAGGAATATACAAACAAGTGCTTTACAACGCCAGCTTAACCTTAGCCGGTCATTTTGGATCGATTGATAAAATAGATGTACAAGCAGATGAGATTGATTGGCAAGGTGCATACATCACCATTGGCATATCAGATAATAGAGGCGTAAAAGGCGAACTTAACTTTAAATATAATGACAAATTATTGGATCCAGAGTCGGGCTTAATCACCACTGACTTATCCTCTTCAGGCGTTAGCTTTAAGGCCCCTCTAACGACTACCACGCTCAAGGGAGAGAAACATTTCGAGGCCAAAATAAATATTAGCGGCGCAAAAAGTCTCTCATTCAATCCTGTTGGCAAGAAGACGGACATAGAGCTACAATCATCATGGCCCAACCCAAGTTTCTTCGGCTCGTTTCTGCCTATTGACCGTCATGTAGATGAAAATGGATTCACAGCGCAATGGACAATCACCCATTTGAATCGAAATTTTCCTCAATATTGGTCAGGCTACGGCCAAAACATCAATGAAAGTCAATTTGGGGTGAAACTTTACGACCCGGTCAATCATTATCAGAAATCCTTAAGATCTGCAAAATATGGTATCCTTATTATCTGTCTTACACTGTTGGTTTTTCTTTTTATCGAATTGGTTAAAAAGAAGGAAATCCAGATTATTCAATATTTGTTGGTGGGTCTGGCTTTGGTTCTGTTTTTTTCTGTTCTCACGGCATTAAGCGAACATCTTGGTTTTACATTAGCTTACCTTGTTGCCTCTTTATCTATCATCTCTCTGGTGTCGCTCTACTCCTATGGCATGATAAAAGATAAACGACAAGCTTTATGGATCTTTATATTATTAAGCGTTTTATATGCCTTCCTCTATATTCTGCTCCAATTAAATGACTTTGCTTTCTTGGCTGGTAACATTGGTTTACTAATTGCCTTAGGCGCAATAATGAAAGCTTCATTAAAAATTAAAACAGCCACATCAACAAAAAGCAACCCAACAGAATAGTGACAAAAGGAGAAGAGTGCGCTCTTCTCCTATTCTCTACTTATTAACCAATATGATGTAATTCGTTTTACAAAAGCTTCGGCATCTTCGGTGAAGAGCTTGCCTAATAGCGGCCAAAGCTCACGATTAACATGCTCTCGTTCACTTTCAAATCCAGCAATTAAACTCCTCTTATCGACCTCGCCAATAACAGCTTCTGGAAGCCCCTTGATTAAGGCCATTGTTTCAGAAAAATTATGATCATTGCCCAATAAATCCGATGCATTTTTTAATGAGGTAGAGTAGGTCACAAAAAACTCAGGCCATACCTCTTGCATTAAATTCATCTGATTCAATAAGTATTTCACACGCTTGCGTAACTCATGAAGAGGATGGTCATCTAACTTAAGTTGTGTTTCTGACATCTTACTGAGGCATTGGTTATAAATATTGGTGACACCCTGCCTAATGGTATGCGGCCCTAAAAACTCAAAAGGATATGTTTTTAAATCACGAGTAGCTATTCCCATTTGCTCAGAGATACTCTCCAGCGTTTGATTAGCCACCAATCGACGTAGCTCCGTTTCCTTCTGAATATTAAGGTGATTGATAAGTCGAATGAACCCATCTTCAGGAATACGCAGCTCATCAGCTTCGAAATTCTCTGCCAGATAAGCTATCACAACATGGTAGTCTCTAATTTTGGATAGCTGACGGCTTAAATCACGAAAACGCCTATTCTCTCGTTGGTAGAGCTCTTCGCCAATATCCCACCTCACCAACCTAAGTACAGCCCTAACACGTTTTAAAGCTTTTCGAATCTCATGTACCGACCTATCAATGTTAACAGGTATGCGTGCTTGCTCTGTAACATAAGCATACTGTTCCATTAATACACGTGTAAGCCCTTCCCTTAATTCCTCCTGATTGTCAATCGCATATCTGTACATACCCCAACGTTTTAATACTTCAAACTACGTATTAAAAACCTGAATATCAAGCCACATTTTCATCCTACTTAATTTTTTTATAAATTATTGCAGTAATTCAACTCACATGTCTCAACGCCATAAAATATGGATACTTTTCAACCTACTTGCATTGGCTGTATGGGCGGAAGCACAAAATAATGTTTCTCAACCTCATCCTTCTCTCTTTAATAGCGATGACGTACTAAAAATCTGTATTACATTTGATATCACTCAACACATCCGAACCAAAAGTGAAAACTAT
>Ga0193951_1001380_pt1 | contig 10767 bp, 26 predicted proteins | sample BB_2_MG_FD_140370 | JGI IMG/M metagenome (GOLD analysis project Ga0193951, IMG submission 140370) | Microbial mat bacterial communities from the Broadkill River, Lewes, Delaware, United States - BB_2_MG | ecosystem: Environmental > Aquatic > Freshwater > River > Microbial mats | place: USA... | reverse complement strand
TGAGCTTCAACGTGCGCTCAATGTTCCTGCTTGGATCTATCAACGTGGGCCTGAAACAGGCAGCAGACGAGAGCCGCTTCTCAGTGGTTGCACTGGCACGACCTGACAAGGGCAAAGCAGAAGCTGAGCGGTTCGCACAGTTCGAGCGTGACGTTATCGCGACCATGACGCCTAGCTTCTGTGCTTCTATCCGTGCGCGCACTTACCACGGCATCCCTGTTATCCGCCGCAACGCTAAGGTGTTGGCTCAAGCGGTTGCAGAGATGCTTGGTTCTCAACGCATGGGTGATCAGGTAGGCACGCTGCTAGCAGGTGCGTTTAGTCTTGAGCGCATGGAAGAGTACACGCTAGACGAAGCGCGCGCGATGGTAGCAGGACTGGACTTCAACGAGGCCACAGAAGCAGAGGAGGTGAGCGACGAGACGAACTGCTTGAACGTGATCCTGCAACGACAGGTGCGTGTTGATCTGGACGGTATAGGATCAGTTACGCGTTCGCTTGGTGAGCTGGTGGATGTAGCGGCCGGTCAAGGCGAGATCGGCTCACTTAGTCGAGCTGAGGCAGGGGACACGCTTAGTCGTCATGGTTTGCGTGTTCTTGATGGTCGGCTGTGTGTGGCTAACACACACGCAGAGTTAGCCAAGACGCTTCGAGATACGCCGTGGTCGTCTGGTCATCGTCGCATGTTGTTGCGTGTTGATGGTGCTGAGGCAGGTCAAAAGGCGATGAAGTTTGCCGGTTCGGCTAGTCGGTACGTCTCAATTCCAATTTAGCGTTACCTTCACCCATATAACTAAAACCGTCCTAGTGGCGGTTTTTTTATGTCTTGAGAGGATATAGGGTAACGCTGTAACAAAAACGTTACCTTGCGTTACCCCTAAAAACCCTTACAAATCAACGACTTACGCCAAAGTAACAAAGTAACGCTTTCTGTGAAGATAGAGACACTATATAGAAAATATGTGTTTACTCATTAATATTGGCGGTTTTTCCTATAGGGGGCTATATATATATCTAAAAACGTTACTTTTTATTTATTATAGGGGGTAAACCCAGTAACCATGCGGGTTGTAGCGGTAACGCTAAGGGTAACGCAAATTCCCCTAGCGTTACCCCTAGCTGTAAGTCCTTGTTTTATAAGTGGTTTATGGGTAACGCTATCGTTACCGTGGTTTTAATAACTAAAGGTTATAGTTAGAGTGGCACCACGCAGCTGAGTTTGCTTGCACCCTCGCGCTTCATGGCATACACTGTGTTGGTGTTTTATTAACTAGGAGCAAGGCAATGGAGAAAATCAAAGAAACAGGTGTGGCAAAAAAGATACAAGAGGAATTACTGGCATATCAGCAGTATTGGCAAAAGGCGAAAGGCGAAAGGATCAAAACCAGACGTGATTAGAGTAAGCAAACAACAACTAGAAAAGCTTGGCGTAAAAAGTGGATTTCTGTTTAATGGATCAAAGTTGGAGCTGCCGTTATGAATGAGGCCATTATAGATAAAATGACAGCCGACGAAATAGAGCGGTCATTTCACTTGTTCGACAAGAATCAATTGGCATTTGCCGTCAAGCGCCTTCTTTTTCTTATATCTAAGCTAGACGACTAGAAACAAAAGGAGCACTCATAGACTATCACGCGCCATTCACAGCATGAATGGCTAAACTTACACATATAGATTTGGTGAATGTATGAATATAAAAGAACTTAGAAAAGTTGGATTGAGCCTAGGCAGAGAGGGTATGTCGCTAATGGCTCAAGATTTTATTGATAGCTATGACGGGAGCTACAAAGGCGCAATGAAACTAGCTGGCCAGTTATCGGTAATTGCAAAAATGGCAACCTGTGATGACTACTGGGAAGAGCAGGTAGATAAAGGGATTTTTAATGCTAAAAATATTGCGGAAAAGGAGAAAACCAAATGACCAACCTAGTAAACGACCTAGTGCGCCTAGGCTTTAGCACAACACAACAGGCCCGCGCTATCGGTGTGAGCGTTGATGTGATGAAGAACCACCAGCAGGGGCGATATGCTCGAACGCTTGAGCAGTGGCAGGTTGAGAAGTTGGAGCAGATTAAGGAGTTGCTAACCGTATAACATGTGATACACTGATTAGGTGTTTAATGAAGGAGAGCAATATGAATAACGCAGATATGCCAGCGATGCCACAAGATTACACTACGTGGTGCGAGGGTATTGGAAATTGTCCGACCGAAGGAGCAGGCCTAACCAAGCGCGAACAGTTCTGCCTGCAAATGGGCGCACCTGAAACTGGTGATCCAGAGCTAGATGAAATAATTCATCAAGGAAATATAAAAAACCTTTCAGCAAAGCTACTTGGGGGCCTGCTTGCTTCTGGTTATCATATGAGGGCTAACGAGAAAGAAATCGTAGAATTGGCGGCTGAGTACGCAGAATTACTACTAAAGGAGCTAAACAAATGAAACCAATCGACCTAAAGTGCTACAAACAAGTAGCTGCCGTTATTGGCGAGGCTTATGCTGATCATGAGTTGCAAAGGGTTATTAATGACAATAATTGCGAAAAAGGCGATTGTTTTGAGGCTGGTTTTTATCGAGATCAATCACCTCAAGGCGGACAGTTTTGGGGGTGCATAAGTGCTGGAGAAAACCCCTACGAACACGGACATGAGAAGCCAGATCTGTCCGAAATAACTCCTACGAATTCGGACAAGATAGGCGCTTGCTTAAATAAAAACCCAGCCCTTGATTTTAGTATGATAGTAAACGTCCCTGAATCCGAGCCTAGGGACAAAGAACGCAGCGACGGCTCAACGGCCAGCTATTATGAGCTACCAGAATGCGCAACAGAATTGCAGCACCTAATCAGCCATCGCAACATGAATGCGCAGATTGGCGAGATCGTAAGGGCATGTTACCGATACGGCCTGGTTAGTCACTCCGACATGTTGCGCGATGCCAAGAAGATTAAGTTTTACGCACAGGCAGAAATCGAGCGCCTAGAAAAACTTGCACAATCCGACAAGTAGGCTATATTTAGGGTTCATACAAAGGAGCGCACAAAATGAACGAATTAGATCAAAAAAAAGAAATTTTAAGAATTGAGCTATTCAACGCAGTATATAAAGCTGTGATTGAAAACAACACAGCTCCGTTTATTGGACAGCTCGCATTTGATGAAGCGATCAGAGCGGTAGCCGCCTTTGATTGTAAGTTTAAAAAAGGAGAGTAGCATGCCAAAACCAAAACCACTAAAGCACCTACTGTCACGGTTAAACCAAGACATGGTAGGCCGTGTCATGTGGGACGTTCACGGCGACAAATCCGGCCCGTTCTCAATGTACGATATGTGTTATGACGTTGCTGAGCTTCTTAGTGACAAAGAATGGGAGCGTTACTTGCGACTACCAAAACAACAAAAAGACGAACTACGCGAGCACGCGCATGATGTTACTGTTAATGCTATTTTTAAGATGATGGGGTGTTGATATGGATGCTTTAGTTGCTTTAGTGCTTGGGGCGATAGCAGGTTTATTGATTGGATGGGGTACAGCATACGACGGAATGCTGGAACGATGCGAAGCCGAACTACCACGGGCTGAGCATTGCATATTGATAGCTGTGCCTGAGAAAGGGGAGCTTGATAAATGAAATGCCCACACTGCGAAAGCAGCAACCTATCAGATCACGCAAAGAACCCGCCTCGCTGGATATGCAATGATTGCACACGGACGACGCGCCGCCCCATCATTGGTGCCAGTTGGCCGGACGTTAAGCTAACCAAGCAGACTTTTGTTGTGACATGGGCACAGAATGCAACGCCAGTATTCGCGCCATTTCTTAAATCAATCAAAACCTACCTTAAACACAACGATGCTCAGTTGCTTGTGGTGCCAGGGCGCTATAAGAATGCAACCAGTGTTTGGACTAAGCAACAGGAGGATGACGAATTTTGGCACAAGGACATTGAACCTTATTTGTGCGGTAATGAGGCGAAGCTTGACCGCAATCTAACGTTACTTGCTGACCTTCCTATTCAGCCGACTGCGGTTAATCCCCTATCTGGTTCTGTTAAGACCCAATCTGGCCCTTTGTCGTGCATTGTTGGTCATCCGCAGATAGCACAAGAAACCGTGGCAACGCCTCAGAGCAAGCTAGCCAAGATTGTTATGACAACGGGCGCAATAACTAAGCCTAACTACTCAAAGAGCCGTGCTGGTAAACAGGGCGAGTTTCACCATGAATATGGGGCGGTCGTGGTAGAGATAGACGGGCCCCGCTTCCATGTTCGCCATATCATTGCTGATGGTCATGGTAAGTTTTATGATTTTGATAAGCTTTACAACGGCGACAAAGTAACGAAAGGCCATCGAGCTGCTTGTTTTGTTAGCGGTGACTTTCACGCCAAATTTCTAGACCCAAAGGTTAAGGAGGCATGGTGGACTGGTAAAGATAGCCTGCTCAATCTAGTTAAACCTAAGGCACAGGTATTCCATGACGTGTTCGATGGGTACTTTGGCTCGCATCATCACAATCATGACCCGTTCTTGAAGGCGCGCAAACACTTCAACGGTGACAACGATGGTGCTAGTGAAATAGAGCTAACCGTAAACGAGCTTATTGATTGTCTGATCTGTGATAAGAACTACATCACAAAATCAAACCATGATGAACATCTTGACCGATGGCTAAAAGAAACGGACTGGCGCAAAGACCCGCAGAATGCTGAGTTTTACCTAGAGACTAGCCTGGCTTGGATTAGGTCAATTAAGTCTGGCGAAGGGATTGACCCGTTTAAGTATTGGGTTGAGAAGAAAACGCAAAAGGCCGACTTCTTGGGAAGGGCTGACGTGATAAGTATCAAGGATCATATTGTTAGCTACCATGGCGACAAAGGCCCGAACGGTGCGCGCGGATCTCGTAAATCCATGAATAATATTGGCTCCAAATCTATTGTTGGACATTCGCACTCGCCAGGGCGGGATAAGGGCTGCATCCAGGTAGGCCTGTCTGCCGTGTATGGCCTAGAGTATGCTGTAGGCTCACCATCGTCATGGATGCACACAAGCGCGATTATTTATCCAAGCGGTAAAGTCGCTTTAATAAACTGTATTGATGGCAAGTATAAACGGTGATACTATAACCCTGTAGGTCGCTCCGCCTACACTGCCCGACTAGGTTCCTCCTTGCCTAGTTGGGCTTTTTTGGTAACAACACCCGAAACGCCTCTTTACTGTGATACATCCTCCTTTATGGGTGGAAACGCGTGCCAGTTCGGGTTATTTTAAGCTCTTGCTATTCACGCCTAATAAATCAGTGCGGAAGATAGAGACTACCTCACCAAGGCTATGGCTCACGCAGGCTTTTACCCTGTATTGTTATCCTCAAATTGATGTGAGTTCGCCCCGCTCATGTATATGTTCGGGGCTTTTTTATACCTATCTAGTTTCTGCATATATATATCCGCGAACACATCTAAATCTTGAATTGATTACTTGGCCATGGTGTTTATACTTGGTTTATCAACTAACGGAGAGGAGTGGGAAAATGACAATAAAATACGAACTTAATGGGGTTTACCTGCAAAAAACAGTTTATAGATCTCTTGGCCAAACAAGTGATCAGGTAATAAACCGTATAAAAAGCAAGTACCCAGAATCAAAAAATTTCACCACTGTAGATAAGTGAGCAACAAAAATGAAACCAACACAAGAACAACTGAATGATCAGCTATGGTGGGATTTGAATTCATATGGCAGGGACTGTGTATTTTACAATAGTCGATTAAAACGGGTTGAGTTTGCAAACAAGGATGGTCGTGATTGCAGGCATGGAGGCGAGCTTGTGTTTAGTGCAGGAGGTTGGAGGATGTTAGCCAAGCGCCCAACCAAGCCAGCATTTGTGCCAGAGGTGGGTGATAACGTTATGGTTTCACTAGGGAAAGGAATAATAAAAGCCACCGGTATAGCAAACTTTAAAAAAGCTTATTTTGTTCAGGGTAACAATTGGACAGAGACAACAACCAAGGTCTACCCCATAAAATCCGAGCGTGATTTGTTTGTTGAGGCTGCGTCTAAGGTCTTACAAACAAATGACCAAGAGGTGACAGGTCTTTGTAATAAGAGTATAGAAATGTTTAATTCTGCCGCAAATGCTCTATACGACTCAGGCTTATTCTGCCTAAAGGAGACTGACAAATGATCCTACAAATGCGAAGAAACCGCCATGAAGTGCTTACCCTTATGAGCACTGGATTAGTATTTCCGCCAGAATATCTAGAGTTTAAAGAAGCATCGGCAATAATGGAAAAGATGAAAGTAATTCTAATGGAGCACGCAGGAGCAATGCCAAGCGGGTATTGGTTTGAGTTGGTGATCAAGGACAGCGAAGGCCGTGAGCGTACCAATGAGATACCGGCGGAACTAGACAACGCAGACGAGCTGCATTTCTGGTATCTAAGTGAGGTGCAATAATGGCCTACTACACACCATACGAAGAGAAAGAACCCTGCTGTTTCATGGATTGCCAAGCGATAGGCGATAGAAGAGTGCATGACACTGTCAACGGTCAGATTGTTAGTGTATGCAAGGAGCACGAAGAGGAACTCATCCAATGGATAGCGGAATCGCTTACATAATCGGGCTTTTGTGGTGTTTTACCTATGTGCTGGTGCTTCATATCGAAGTGCCGGTGATAGATACTAGCCTGCCGCAAGTGGCGGAAAAATACGACTCACGAGCACAGATAAAAAGCGCTTGCATGGCGTTCGTTGAGCGTGTAGATTAGAATCACAAACAACAGAGAAGGAGTGATATTATGGAATACAGAGTGCTGACATTATTGTTTTTAGGACTGGCGACAGGCGCGCTATTTACAAAAGGAGCAGAAATGCTTTTTTGTACATTTCTGCTAATTTCGACTATTTATGTTGTCGCTGGTGATTTAAAGGAAGATCTATCAGGTAAATAGAATCATCCACTCGTAGGAGGTGATAGCAGTACCCGCCAATCACATGCGTGAGCAGCTGAGGCGGTTTTTAACCCTTAGTGAAGTTCGTCTATGTCGTCTGAACTAAGCGACTTACACGTGTTGTTAGTTTTCTGGAGTTTAATGTGAAGCTTTTTATATATAAAAAACTATGGTCGATTTGGGCTAAGCGCTACACATCGGCACTAAATAATGCCAATGAAGCAAAACGCAAAATGCTAGAAATGGAAGAAGCTATTAAAGTATTAGAAAACTAACAAAACAATACAGGGCGCTCGCGTCGCTGTGACCAAGGAGCAAGCCATGAAAACCATCAAAATCACAATAGGCACATTGCTGCTCATTCTAGCTTATTCGCTAGTAGCAGAAGACACAGAGGCCAGCCAATCAGCCTACGCAGGCCTTTACACGCAGCACTACTCAGGCAGCGAAGACTACAACGAAAACAATCGTGTTATCCAGTACCAATACAACGACTCAGGCCGATTCTACGGCGCTGCTACGTTTAAAAACTCGTACAGTGTGCGATCGTATCAGGCAGGGGCTGGTCGTTACTGGAAGGACGGACAAAGCGAGCTAGGCACGGGTGTTAGTGTTGTTTATGGATATAAGGGTTATCTAGCTACGGTCGGACTAGGTTTGATTATCGTACCTGGCGTTTATTACGAATATAGACTAGGCTCAGGAATAGGTGTAAAAATGATTGTTATGCCGTCTGTGTACAATATTGGGTTTAATTATGCGTTTTAAGGAGAGATAGGATGATAACAATGAGAAAGTGGCAGTCTATGCACGCAGAGATTGAGTCACTAAAGTCGGAGCTATCAGAACTAAAAGCCAGCCTGCCAAAGGTGCGGGCGGATGCTATAACAGAATTATTCGAGAGAATTGGCACTGATAGAGTTATTGAAGGAGTGTCATGGACAGTTGTTTTTGATATTGATGCCATGGAATACGTAGACAAACTGGAGGCAGGCAATGAGTAAGCATCAGATTAGAGAGTGGTTAAAGAATAACTATGAATTGCGCGGCGAGTGGATTGTTGACCTAATCGACCAATACACCAAAGACCAGAGCGCGTGGGTTAGTGTTGATATTGATCCTAAAGAGACATGTACCGCATGGTATGCAAAACAAGGAGAGATAGTAGGCTTATTTCGTTTCTATATTTGCCCAGAGTACGGTAACGGCCAATGGATGGATTGCGCAGACGAGGAAGACGTGATTCTTAAAGTCGGTCATTATATGATTACCGACGAACCACTACCACCAACACAGGAGTCTTAATATGAAAGAACAAAACCTACTAGACCGCCTAGAAAGCGCAAAGCGTCGCATAGCTAGCCTAGAAGCTGAGAACAACAAGCTGACGAATGACTGCAAGGCAAAGAACGGAACCATTGCTAGTCTGCGTGGGCGCAATGGCTACCTTAAGTCAGTATTGGCACAACTAGCAGAAGTAACACCTAACGGCTACGACCGCATCGAGGCATGGCAGGCGATAGCTAACGATTGCAAGCATTTAGACTAACCCAAGCAGTAGTGATACAATCAGCTCAATTAAGAGGCACAAATTATGGCAGAAATAACCGCACTACCTGAAAGCGATGATAACTCGCCAACTGTTAAGCTAATCAAGGCATTGACGCACGCCTGCTGGGAGCATGACGGACAAATGAGCGTCGTTGAGATTACAGGCTGTCTTGAGGTGGTAAAGCACCAGATCCTTTTTGATTCAGCCATTGAAGAAGCGGACTGGGAAGAATAGTGCCAAGTATGCCGCCTAAACCTTGCCCTGTTGCAAGGTGCCGCAATATGACAACAAAGAAAGGGCGATGCGATGACCACCAGCCGGTTGCATGGCAAAGTAGCGAAGGCAAGACCGCATCAGAACGAGGATACGGTTATAAGTGGAAGAAGGTAAGAGGCCAAGCTTTAGAGCGTGACAGATATCTATGCCAATCATGCCTAAAGCAAGGTATAGCAACTAGGGCAACCGATGTTGACCATATACTGAATAAGGCCCAAGGCGGAACGGACGACCTAGGCAACCTGCAAAGCCTGTGCAATCCATGCCATAAGCGCAAGACTATCGAGGAACGTAGCCAGTGAACTACACTATATCAAGGGAGTGGACTTCTGTATCAGTCCTAACTGGGCATGCCATTGGTATTCCTTTCTCTATTACTAATGCAGGTAGGGCTGGCGATCTAATTGAGGTTATTGTCTCAGATACACAGCCTGCCGTTGATGATAGAGGCGAGCCATTAGCGCAATTACTCAGAAGCTACAACATATCTGGACAGGCACAAGAGGTCTGGATTCGCTATATCCGATATGACCTAAACGGCACCATTCTTCCAGAGCCAAGCCGTGTGTGCCAGATATCAATACAGCATAACTCGTTTATCACTGAGCAGGGCGGAATCCCCCTAGACGCCATTACAGATAGCGACTACGGTACTCAACGCATAAGCACAAGCGCTCAGGATTCAAAGGTTTACGCTCTTAATAGTAATAAACTACATTCAATAGCAGCCAACTACATAATTCAGGCGGGAAACTCTATTGGTCTGAACATAGCACCAGGTTCTGACATCGTGATTAGCAGAGTATCATGCTCGCCTAGTTTGCCTATAACTGTTTATAATGGATATGCCACCGGATCAGCAGACGGACTTTTTAATGCGAATAATCTAAACCTATGCAGTGAAGACCATTCACCCACGAATGCACAGGTATTCTATTCGGCTACTAATACTGGGACTCCATTAGTTAATGGTATTGGCTCAATTAATTCGTTTATCAAGGCATGTGAGACCACAACGCCAAGCGTGATGGTAGAGAACACAACCGGAAGTAGTCAGAACATAATGGTTCAGGTCTTATTTGAAGAGACTGGGCCACGCAACCCTAGCTTTGGCCTAATGGCTAATACTCAATTAATCGCAACTACGGACATGTCACAATATGGCTAAGCAAACACTACCTGATGAAATACTATGGGGCCAAGCGGCTTCTATTATTAATGCAAACTTCACAGAGCTTTATGGTGCGTTCGGATGGGCACAATACGCTGATACCCAGTACACTGTAGGCGCTCCGTTCTCAGTGGCAGCTAATACGGACACAATATTGCCTAACAATGCTGGCAATAACATCGAGACACAGAAGCCACTAGACGTTGATACGTTCTATGATGGCACGGTGATAACTGGTCGTAATGGTGATGGTATAGCTATTACAGTAGACCTATTGGCTGTGCCTACTAATGCTAACACCTCATTCGTTGAGATATGGTTTGACATAGGCAGTGGTCAAGACCTATACAAGCGGATTATTACCTTCCCTAAAGGCAATGGTGTAGTGCGCCCTATTAACTTCTCAGTGTCTGGCTATACGCTCAACACATGGGAAGCAAACGGCGCTACAGTTAAGGTTCGAGCAGATAACACAGTTGATCTGTACGACATCCGCTATGTGATCACGCGCACAAGCAAGGCTAAACCTGTTGGTTAATAACACTATGCAGCGCTAAATTGGTGTGCTATGTTATTATGGTGATTAAAAAAGGAGCAATAGAATGAATCAATTTGATAAAATAAATCGTATGACATACGAAGAGCGAGAAGAATATATTCAACTACTAAAGGAAAGACAGGTAGTTCTCGACGCAGAGATTGCAAGACAATGGAAGTCTTTACGCTGGCTGTTTTTATTTATTGGAATCTCCATGCTAACTGCTATCATCGTGAATACCCACGGGGGTGTTTGAAAGTAAAATCCCTAACATAAAAAGCAC
>Ga0193951_1001379_pt1 | contig 10775 bp, 14 predicted proteins | sample BB_2_MG_FD_140370 | JGI IMG/M metagenome (GOLD analysis project Ga0193951, IMG submission 140370) | Microbial mat bacterial communities from the Broadkill River, Lewes, Delaware, United States - BB_2_MG | ecosystem: Environmental > Aquatic > Freshwater > River > Microbial mats | place: USA... | reverse complement strand
TGATTTTTATTATTACTTCCAGTTGCAATTTTATCAATTTCATCAAGAAAAATAATACCGCCATTTTCGCATCTGTTTACAGCTTCAAGTTTCAAAGAATCTTTATCAAGTAAATTATCACTTGCCATACCTCTAAGAAGTTTTTTTGCTTCTTTTATAGTAACTTCTTTTTTAATTTTTTCTTTACCCATTTTTCCCATCATACTATTAATACTTTCACTAATGGCACTCATATCCATAGGCATATTACTATCTACTATTTCTACATGTGTTGTTTTAGGAAGTTCAATTGTAATTTTTTTATCATCCATGTCTCCACTTTTAACTTTTGATTCCATTAAGTTATATGTTTTAATAAATGATTCTTTTGCATTTTCACTTGCGGTTTCAGGTAAAGTCGGAACTAGTATTTCTACAATCTGTTTAATAACTTCATCATCAATTGAACCTTGAATTTGTTCTTCATATTCTTTTGTAACAAGATTATATGATTCATGAGCAAGATCTTTCACCATAGATTCTACTTATCTACCAACATATCCCACTTCTGTATATTTACTAGCTTCTACTTTTATAAATGGAAGATTCATCATCTTTGCCATTCTTCGAGCAATTTCAGTTTTACCTACACCTGTACTACCAATCATTAAAATATTTTTTGGCATTATTTCATCTTGAAGTTCTGGATCTAATTGCATCCTTCTATATCGATTTCTTAAAGCTATTGCTATTGTTTTTTTTGCATCTTTTTGACCAATAATATAATCATCTAGATATGCTACTATCTCTTTCGGAGTCATATTCATTATTTCTCTTCCTTATTATCTAATGTTAAAGTTTTAATATTTTGGTTTGTATAAATACATAATTCACCAGCTGTCATAAGAGATTCTTTTACTAAATCTAAAGGTTCTAATGTCGAATGTTTTTTTAAAGCACGAGCAGCAGCAATTGCAAAATTTCCACCGCTTCCTATACTTGCTAAACAACCATCTTCTGGTTCTACAACATCACCTGTTCCACTTAAAATAAAAATATTTTTTTCATTTAAAACTAACATCATTGCTTCTAGTTTTCTAAGAGTTCTATCTTTTCGCCACTCTTTAGAGAAATTGATAACTGACTTTAATAAGTCCCCTTTTGTATTTGTAAGATGTTCTTCAAACATATCAAAAAGATTAAAAGCATCTGCTGTACTACCAGCAAATCCTGCTAACACTTTACCATTATAAAGTGTTCTAATTTTTGTTGCGTTATTTTTTAAAACTGTATTGCCAAATGTAACTTGTCCATCGCCACCAATAACAGCTCTGCCATCTTCACTTTTATAAGCAAGTATTGTTGTTGCATCAAACATGTCTATTAAACCTCTGCTATAACATCAATCTTAGCAGTTGCGTGTATCCCATGCCCTAATTTACAATCAACCTCAAAAATTCCTATTGTTTTAATTTTATCTTTTAATGTAATTTGTTTTTTGTCAATTTCTATTTGAGCTTGTTCACTCATTATTTGTTGTATCTCTTTATTAGTAACACTACCAATTAAATGACCATTTGCTCCAACTTTATGTTTTACGGTGAATTTAAAACTATCAATTTTTTCTTTTACATTTTGAGCTTCTTTGATTTCAGCAGCTAAAATCTCTTTTAATTTTGCTTGCTCCTCTTCCCACTCTTTTATTACTTCTGGTGTTGCATGTTTTGCATGACCTTTCCCTATTAAAAAATTTTTCCCATAACCATCTTTTACTTCTTTTATTTCACCAACAACACCTAATGACTTTACATCTTTTATTAATAATACTTTCATATTTTATTCCTATTTATTTTAATTTACTTTATATATTATAACATACAACATCTTTAGCTAGTTTTTAACTAACAATTTCGATAAAACTAATTTTACTTTCGCTTCCTCAATAGGTTTTTTTAACCATGCCTTAGCCGATATTGATTTTCCGAGTTTACTCATTTTTTTATCAATATTTGATAATAACATAACTATTGGAATATTTTTAGTAGCACTATCTATTCTTATTGTTTCAGCTAAATTAATTGCTTCTTCATTTGGTTCAGAAAAATCACATATTAATAAATCTACCGCATAATCTTTGATTTTTTGCCATCCAACTGCTGCATTATCTGATGTTAAAACATTATATCCTTCATCTATCGCAATCTTTTTTATCATATACCTTACAATAGCAGAATCTTCTATAATTAAAATAGTTTTAACTAATTCATACTCATCAATAGATGTTTCAACAATATGAATAAATCGATTAAACTCTTTTTCAAATGCAATATATAAATTCTCAGCAGAAGAGTCATCAAAAATACCCTGTGATACATTATCAACTACCAGAGTAATGAAATTTTTAAGTTCAAGATATAATTTACATATTTCAGAATCCATTCTTATTTTATCATCTCTTATATATTGTAATAAATCTTCTGCTTTATGAGTTAAAGAAACAACATCAAACATACCTAATAAGTCTGCTGTTCCTTTAATGGTGTGTATTGATCTAAAAATCTCTGATATATCATCTTGCTGATAATCATAGTTTGAATTCTTCACATTAATAAGTGAATTTTCTAAACTAATCAATTTATTTTTAAATTCATCGAAAAATATATTTTGCTCTATCTCCATATTATACTTACCCATATTAATTTCCTCTGATTATACACTAAAATAATTAAATTTATTGTTATGATTTATTTAAGCTTATTTATACCTTATTTTATATATAATCACTTTCCAATTTGTAAATATTACTTTGCAGTTGAGATTATATACCGATCAGGAGGCCCAAAATGGCTTTAGATTTGGACGTAAAACAAGCAATTGTTACTAAACACCAAAGAGACGAAAAAGATACAGGTTCTGCAGAAGTGCAGATTGCAATATTAAGTGCACAAATCGCAAGATTAACAGATCATTTAAAAGAAAACCATAAAGATCATCATTCAAGATTAGGTTTATTAAAAATGGTTGGTAAAAGAAAAAGACTACTTAAGTATTTAAGAAGAACTGATTTTGCTAAATTTACACAATTAGTATCTGATTTAGGTATCAGAGCTAAATAATTAAAAAAGGTAAGAGGAAAATCTTACCTTTTTTCTTAAACATAACTTATATAATTAAACAATACAAACATTTTATACTCTATTCAAAACATTTCAGTACAATTTAATATAATCAAACTTAGGAAATGAATGTTATTAACTAAAAAAAGTGAATATGCACTATTATCATTGGTAAGTATAGCACAAAGTGATACACCAAAAAATGTAGATTTTTTAGCTACAGAATTAAATATATCAAAATCTTTTTTAGCTAAAATATTACAAAATCTTGCAAAAAATGGAATACTAAATTCCTATAAAGGCAATAATGGTGGTTTTACATTAAAAAAACCATGTGAAGAATTAACAATCTTAGAGATCACTACAATTGCAGAACAAAAGTTTCCAACAGTCTTTGAATGTACAACAACTGGAGTAACATGTGAAGGAAATAAAGAGGGACAATGTACCATTTTCCCCTTATTAAATAATCTTCAATTTAAAATTAATGATTTTTTGAATCAACTTACTTTAAAAGATATCTTATAAAAAACTGGATATAATCTATACAAATGAAATAAAATATAGTTTATTTCGTATACAAAGGATTTGTCACAAAATGAAACTTTATCATATTTCTCACACTGATTTAGATGGCTATGGTTGTCAACTTACAACACAAAAAGTATTTCAAAATACTGTATACTATAATGCTAATTATGGTATAGAAGTCAAAATGTTTTTAAAAGATGCTTTAGAGAAAATCTCTTTAGAAGATAAAAATGAAGAGATCTTTTTATTAATTACAGATTTAAATCTTACACCTGATGAATCCAAAGGTCTTGATAAAGATATTAATAACTTAAATGATGACGGTTTTAAAATCAAACTACAGCTTCTTGATCATCATGGCACTGGTCAAAAAAGTGCGGACAAATATGAATGGTATTTTTTAGATACGACTAGAAGTGCTACACAAATAACTTATGATTATTTTAGTGAACACTACCCATCTTTCTTAGATAACTGTCCTGATAACTACAATAGCCTTATCCAAGCAATTAATGCTGTTGATATTTGGTTAGAAGATGACAATTTATTTGAATTTGGAAAAGTTTGTATGAGTATGATTTCTAAAGCTTACGAAATAAATAATTCATTATTTAGTATACAGAGTAGAACATATAAATTCTATTTGTTAACTCAAACTTTGCAATATGTAATGCAAGAAGATGGTCATATTTTACTTGATGAAAATGTGTATAGAATAAAAAAAGAATTTTTAAAATTGGAAGAACAGAACAATACTCTAGATAATTTAAGTTCAAACTATTTAGTAAAATCATTAGATAGTAAAAAAGATGAATTAACTGTACACTACCAAGATAAAAAAGGTTTATTAACTTACAATCTAGGGGGTATCTCTATCCCTGCAAATGCTTTTCTAAAAGCAAATCCTGATTATGATTTTTTTATTGATGTTAATAGAAGAGGAAGAGCAGGATTACGAGCAAACAATAACCTTGATGTTTCAATACTAGCTCAAAAACTTGCTGGTGGCGGGGGACATCCAAATGCTAGTGGTATGGCCTTTAAAGATTTTAAAGAAAGTGTGATATATAATGATGTTAAAAAATATATTCAAATAAAATTAGATAAATGTAAATAATACTATGAAAAAATTTATAGCAAAATCAGAAGAATCAAAAAAAATCCTCAATATTGTACAAGTTTCCTCTAGTTTACCAGTAAATATAGTAATTAGGGGAGAAAGTGGCGTAGGTAAAAAACTTTTAGCAAAAGAGATTCTCCCTAATGCAATCTCTATGGATGGAAAATTTCTTGAAAATTCAATAATTAATAATAGTATAAATATTGATCAATATAAAGAATTGATTATTACTAATATTCATCAAGTACTAAATAAAAAAGAATTTCTTAATAACTTAACAAATATAAAAATAGTTGCAACATCAAAAACAATGATTCAAGATATAGAAGAACAATTTGCAATTAAAGTTGATATTTCTCCATTAACTAACAGAAAAGAGGATTTAGACGAAATATCAAATATCTATATTTCCAACGCAAATCAAATCTACAATAGTAATGTTTCTTTAGATAGTCTACAATTAGACATCTCCCAAAATGGTATCTCATTAAAAAAATCTATTTATAAAAACACTCTATTGCATTCTATGGATGAAAAAGATATTACTTTTGCGCTTGAAAATTTTATCTCCAATAAATTAGATGAAAATAATACATATAAATATTTTTTAAAACTTATTGAGATACCATTGCTTAATGTGGCAAAATTAAAATTTAAATCTCAATTACAAATGGCAACAAAACTAAATTTAAATAGAATAACTTTGCGAAAAAAAATAGAACAATACTTTGGAAATAACAATGACTGATTTTTATGAAAAACTACTTGAGTATGATTTAAATCCATATTTTGTATTTAACTCAAATGGACGAATTAAAAGCTTTAACAAAGAAGCTGAATTTTTATTAAACTATGTGAGTGTCAAAGAACTTTTTCAGCTAGCAGTTGATAATGCAAGTTTAGACTTTGGATTTTCACAAAAGTATATTTCTTTAAAATATAATAAACACTCTTATTATGCGATTCTTGTCGGCTATGCCTCAGATGAAGAGATTGCACTTAGATTATACAAAGTTGTTTCTAACCAAACAAATAATATTAATAATGAAAAATTAAAATTAGTAAATATATTTAGTTTAATAGAACTATCAAAAAACACTACACTTCTTAGCAGTAATATCAAAATAAATGAGGTTTATGATATTTCTTTACCTGAAATGAAAATTAATATCAATGAATTTTTACTTTGTCTTAATGATTGTTTTAAATATTTTAATAATGATGAAGAGATTACTCTAAAGGTTCAAATTAAAGTTGGTGAATATGAGATTGTTAATAATAAAAAACATAAAATAGTTTCACTAGAATTTGCTACAAATCGGGAAGTACCGATGAACTCTTTATTAGAAGAGAAAGCTTCAAAAGCGAATGCAAATATATTTTTCACTCGTAATAAACTAAAATTAGAGTTGCCTATTATTTTATAATTGTATATTATATATACAATATTTGTCCTTTTTTAAGATTTATTTTATGTTATAGTATATTCATTAAATAAAGGAATACTAATGACACCTGAAATTTCATATATTATAGATACTTTTTTTATAATATTCTCTTTTGTACTTATAATATTTATGGTACCTGGATTTGCTATGCTAGAAGCTGGTATTGTAAGAACAAAAAATGTTACATCTGTATTGATGATTAACACAATGATTTATGCTTTTGCATCTTTTGCTTTTCTTTTTATTGGATACCAAATTGCTTTTGGTGCTTATGGAAATGATGATATGAGTAAGTGGGCATTTGTTTTATTTCAAATGGCATTTGTTGGTAAAGTAATCAATATTATGAGTGGTGGAGTTAGTGAAAGAGCAAGAATAATTCCATTAACAATATTTGCCATTATTATGGCGGGAGTTCTTTATCCTTTAGTTGTGAATGTAACTTGGGGCTCAAACTTCTTAGAAGGAACAAGTCTAGCACTTTCAATCTACGACTTAGCTGGAAGTACAGTTATTCACTCAACGGGTGGATGGGCACTATTAGCTGCAATTATTATAATAGGCGCAAGAAAAAATAGATATGGTAACAATGGTTCAGTAAGAGTTATTCCAGCATCGAATATTCCGCTTGTAACATTAGGCGCATTTTTGTTATGGATTGGTTGGTTTGGATTTAACGGTGGTAGTGTAGGTTCAATAGCATCAAAAGAAAATGCTGACTTAGTTGCATTAACTATTTTAAATACAAATACAGCTGGATTATCTGGAGCAATTGTTGCAGGTGCGTTGATGCTAATGAAGTACAAAAAACTTGATATTACTATGGTACTGAATGGTGCTTTAGGAGGATTAGTTTCTATTACTGCTGGACCTGATTTATATAATATTTATCAACCTGTTATTATTGGAGCAATTGGTGGAGTACTAGTTGTATTCGCCGTTCCTATTTTTGACAAGTTTAAATTAGATGATCCAGTTGGAGCATTATCTGTTCACTTAGTAAATGGTGTATGGGGAACACTTGCTGTTGGTATTTTTGCTAGTAGTCCTGAAGATGGTATTACTTTAATGGGGCAAATTAAGGGAATAATTACCATTGCTATATTTGCTTTTGTAAGTAGTTATATTGTATTATTCATTATAAATAAAATCATACCTTTAAGAACTACTAATGACGAAGAATTAGAAGGTCTTGATGTATATGAATGTGGTGTAGAAGCATACCCAGAATTCAAACGAGCATTTTAGAATACAATTAATTAGGAGAAAGAATGAAAAGAATTGAAGCGGTGATTAAACCATTTAAATTAGAAGATGTAAAAGATGCTTTAACAGAAGCTGGTATTACAGGGATGACCGTATCTGATGTAAAAGGTTATGGAAGACAGCAAGGACACAGTGAACTTTATAGAGGTGCAGAATATGTAGTTGATTTTTTACCAAAAATAAAACTTGATTTAGTTGTAGCAGAAGAACAAGTAGAAGAAGTAGTTAAACTTATTTCAGAATCTGCAAGAACAGGTAAAATAGGAGATGGTAAAATATTTGTTTCTCCAATAGAAAAAATCATTAGAATCAGAACTGGTGAAGAGGACGAAGAGGCAATATAAATACTAGATGTATTTATATTGCCTCTGAGAAGGCAATATTTCCTTCCGAAATAAAAAGGGTATCCAAATTTAGATACCCTTTTTTTATACATACAAATTAAGAATTAATTAAATATATACTTTACAAACTCAATATCAAAATACACAAGAAATAAAAACAAAAAACTACTTATAAAAATAACACCAGCTGTTGCTTCTGGTTTACAATTGTAAAGTGCTGCCAAATTTACATTAGTAACTGCTAATGGTGCGAATAATGATATAACTAAAATCATTGAAGTTTGCGCACTTAAGTCAGATAATAATGCAAATACAATACCCACAATAGGTAGTAATATTAATTTTACAAAACTCACTGATAAACTAAGTCTATAATCATGTTTTTTTAAGCTCACCCCACTTAGATACACTCCAAGTATAACTAACTGCAATACAATAGCTGCATATGCACCCATTTGTAAAACTAAATTAATTTGAGGATGGATAGATACTTCCATATAATTAAAAACTAAAGCAATTAGGGCAAACCATAAAATAGGTATTTTTATCATTGATATTATCGATTCTTTCATACTAAAAGAACTTTTTGCATAAAAATAGATTCCAATAGTATAAATAAAAAATAGATTTGCAATATTAATTATACTTGTGTAAGGAACACTACTCTCACCAAATAACGCAATTCCCAATGGGATAGATAAATTACCAGTATTACCTATTAATGAAGATGCAATAAATATTGATTTGTCTTGTACATCTTCAAATATATATTTTGACATTATTATGAGAAGTACCAATACACATACTACAACTACTAGGTATAATATAGGAACATACAGTAATTCATAATTTAAAGAAACTCTCGTAAGTCCCCAAAAAGTCAAAATTGGCTGTAAAAAATAAACAGATAAAAGAATAAGTGTTTTTTCGTTGATTTCATTTTTAAAGGTTTTTTTTACAATAAACCCTATAAAAATAAATAAATATATTGATGTTATTGCAATTAGTGTATTCATTCGTGGAGTATATAAAAATTGCTTGAATATGTCAAATTATAATTTTAATATTTTTAATGTATAATCTCATAAATAAAGGAATTTTAATGTTTGAAAGACTAAAAGAAAATCTCATATCATATATATACAATATATCAAAACAACCAGTAAAACTAAGTGAGTTACTAGAAGCTAATGCCCTTTTTAATGAAGGTATGAAACTAGATGGTACAAGACTTGGATTTAGACTACGAACAGGTAAAGCCTACTTAGTTTTTATGATACTTATTCAAATAATCGTAATTCCACTTTCTATTTTAGCACATGAACTTTTTGCTATGCTTGATTGTCATGCTTCTATTATCGTTGCAATTGTATTTACTGCATTTTTATTTGGTATTTTTAATTATTTTAAAGATTGGACGAGAGATGCTGTTACAAAAGAAAGAATCAAACAAATGTGGGTATTACATTTCCCTCATTTTCCATATAATGAATTCAATATTGAGGTATCAAATATATATGAAAAAGCAAAAGATGATGATATTAAACAAGTAGATTTAGAAAGATATATTTTAGATAATCTTTCTGCTTAAAATATAATAGTAGATAATATATTATCTACTATTTTGACAGCTCATAACAATTCAACAAATCATTAATAATATCCTGAGGTTTTTCTAACCCTATAGATAAACGAATAAGTCCATCAGTAATTCCAAGAAATTCTTTTTCTTTTGTAGTAAAGTCTTGATATATAGTACTACCCATATGTAATCCTAATGTTCTTGAGTCCCCTATATTTGCAGTTATTGTTAATAGTTTTGAGCTATCTAAAAACTTAAATGCCTTTTCCTGAGAACCCATATCGATAGTGATCATTGATCCAGTACCATCTGAAAAACTTCTGTCGTATAAATCTTTATCTTTACTACCTTCCAACGAAGGATGATTTACATTTACACCTTCACTCTTTAATACTTTTGCAACGATTTCACAAGAAGTATTAATTCTATTATTTCTTAATTCTAATGTTTCTAATCCTAAAAGAGTTTGATAACTACTATGAGGGTTAGCACTCATACCAAAATCCCTCATTGATCTTTTTTTAGCACAACCAATTAGAGCTTTACCTTTTAATTTATTTATAAAAGGTGCTAAAAATTCATATCTTGAAGTATTAAATTTATCATGATCCTTTACTTCTTTGAAAATAGCTATTCCTCCTAATGCAGAAGAATTTCCACTCATTATTTTTGTTGTAGAGTATACAACTATATCAGCACCATAATCAAATGGTTTAACAATAACTGGAGTAACTGTATTATCAACAATAAATGCAATATTATGTTTAGTCGCCAGTTTACCTATAGCTTCTAAATCAGGAAGCCTTAGACTTGGATTTCCTACAGATTCACAAAATATTACTTTTGTTTTGGTAGTAATGCTACTTTCAATAATATCTAAATCATCTACTGATAAAAACTTTGTTTTAATCCCAAACCGCGGTAGGGTTTGTGTCATTAAAGCATAAGTCCCACCAAATAAACCACCAACAGCAATAATTTCATCAGCAGCAGAGCATAAACTCATAAGAACCATTGTTATTGCTCCCATTCCTGAGCTAGTTGCAACTGCACCTATACCATTCTCCATTAAAGATAATTTTTGCTCTAATTCCGATGATGTAGGATTACCCATTCTAGAGTATAAAGGTTTTGCAACATTTCCAGAAAATATATCTTCTGCTTCTTGAGAGTTTTCATAAAAAAATGCGGCTGATGATGTTATAGGTGTAGATATTGACCGATTAAATTCATTCATAATTGATTGTTTCCTTGAGACTAGATTTCATCAACCTAAATAGATTATACTATTTAGGTTATTGTTTAATTTTATACGTGGTAATTTGGTGCTTCATTTGTAATAGTTACATCGTGAACATGAGACTCTTTAAGTCCTGCACTTGTAATCTC
>Ga0193951_1001375_pt1 | contig 10783 bp, 7 predicted proteins | sample BB_2_MG_FD_140370 | JGI IMG/M metagenome (GOLD analysis project Ga0193951, IMG submission 140370) | Microbial mat bacterial communities from the Broadkill River, Lewes, Delaware, United States - BB_2_MG | ecosystem: Environmental > Aquatic > Freshwater > River > Microbial mats | place: USA... | reverse complement strand
CTCCACCTGCTGAAGTGGCAAGAACGATCCATTTCTCTTTTTTCATATCATTTGTAGGTAAAACATCATAAAGCATTTTAAAAGCTTCTTCTCTATCTTGAAAAATTTGATTATCTATCTTCAAAAATGGTCTCCTAATTATTCACTTGCAAATTTCTGACTTAAATTAAAAAGTTCTTTTAAGTTCAACTGTACATAGAATATCTTTTGTCTTTTTGTTTCATCTGTGATTCTATCAGTAGCAATAAGAGAGTTTACAAGTTTAAATGAAATTGCCCAACATTGTCTATCGATATTGAAAATATATTCTCTTTTTCTATTTACATTATTAGTAAGATCATACTCTTCTTTATATGCAAGAGAATAATACTTGTCAAAATAATAACCAAGTTCATATATAAAATCTTCTTGGTTTTTCAACGTATCTCTATCTTTTTCAAAATTATAATAAAATTTGATATACTTCTTTTTATCATTATATGCCAATACTGTGGTTGATTGGACAATTGCATCTAAATTAAAATCATAATAAAATCTATTCGATAAAGAAGTATCTCCATAATATAAGATAAGATCATGTTCTAAATCACCCTTTTCATATGTATTAGTATCGTCATTGTATGTCCAATTTTGTGAAATACTATGGTCCAAGAAAGTAAAAAGATCATTATCGGTAAAACTTTGATTGAAATACAAAACGATTTGTTCCGTATCATTTACAATAGAAAAATCATCAAGTGCACTATTGTTTGTATTTAAAGAAAAGATATCACCACTATCTGTTAGTTTTGTAGGTTTTTCATATTTCATTGAAAGTTGGATCGAGTGGATAAAATCAGAATAAGGTTTTATCAAACTTGTACCTGCTTCAATAAAACTTGTAGCCGATCCATATATTGCATCTTCATACAAAGATGAATCATTTAAGTAATCCAGATAAACATAATCTAAAGTAGTCCCAAAAGAAATATCTAAAAAGTCATTCAAATAACTATTAGTATAAATTAAAGGAAGATTAAAAGAAACACTATTAGCTCCTACTCCATTTTCTCTTGTTTGTCTTTTGAGTTCAAGAGTTGAAGAGTAGGTCAAATTATCAGATAAAATTGTATCTGTATATTTGTGAAGTTTTATAACTGGTCTAGTTTGCAAGGTTTGGGTGTAAGTATCAGATGAAAGGTCTTCATACTTATTTGCTTCTAAGCCCATAAAATAATCATGTGTATTGTAAAAATATTTTATATAAGAAGTCATATGTTTATCATCATATTTACTACTATCATCATCATGTTGAGTATTTGCATAATCGATATCATTCATATCGATTCCATATATTTTCAATTCATCTTGATGATCTTCTTGGTTTGAAAAAAGTTTTGATCTATAGTATGAAACGTTCCATCCATAATGTTTTTTGTTAGTTAGCTCCTCTTCTTCAAAATAAGAGTCATTTTCATAAAAAATACCCCCTTCCATTGATAAAAAAGAGTATGGAGAGTCTGCTAATCTGTACTTTAAAGTATGACCATATCCTCTATTGGTTCTAATTTGTGGAATATATTCAATATCATAATCAACATCTCCTGCATAGTAATAAGGCTGAGCATATACAAATCCTTCTCCACTTGATACACCTACTGTTGGTGTTAAAAAACCTGTACTTCTTGTTCTATTTGTCGAAAATCCAAAATAAGGGGTATATAAAACAGGTACTTCTTTTATAAATAAAGTTGCATTATACATATTGACCCATTGTTTGTCTGAGTTGAAATTACCATTGCTAAAACCAACACTCCAAGATGGGTCATTACAATCACAACTAGAAAAAACAGTAGATTCAAATTCATGACGTTGTTTTTCAGATTTTATTTGTTTTGAGCTAAACCACATTTTGCTTTTTTGATCTATAAGAACAACTGGCTTAGAGTCTTTGATCTCTTGCTCTAAGTTAATAAATAAATATTCTGAAAAGCTTGTCTCACTTGATTCTCGAACAATAGTTACATCATCAAAGAACTCTAATGTTGAGTTCTCTTTATCATATATCATTTTTTGAGATGTTACATAAAAACTTTTTGAAAAAGCAACAACATCACCTTTTGCTATTACTTTATTTTCTTTAGTGATGACATTTTTTGCAAGAATATCGACATTAGGTTCATTTTTTATAGAATTTGCATTTACAATATTAAGAAGAAAGAAACAAATAAAATATATTCTAAGCATTTACAACCAGTGTTTTACCAAATTTATCATGAAACGTTTGTCTTGAATCAGTAAAGAATGCGATAATAAATCCAATATAGAATATCATTTCACTTATTATTCTACCTGCAGACCTTACAGCACTGTTCATAAGTGTAACTCTTCCAAAATTATCAAAATCAATAACACGTATTCTAGATATAAGTTTTCCTATTGTTGCTCCATAATACCATACAAAAAAAGTTTGATATAGGAATTTTATAATTACAATTTGAAAAAAAGCACTATTCATTATAGCCATCACACTCATAAAATCTCCACCTGCAGCACTTATTGTGTCCCATAACATAACAGCTACAACTAAAGTTATAGAAAGGTCATCAATAATGAATGCTTTGATTCTCGATGACATAGAAGCGAGTTCTAGGTTCTCATTATCCATTATTTACTCTGTTTAATGCTTGGTATGCAATATCTGTTCGACATTTTTTTCCTGCAAAATGGACTTGACCACATAATGCATATGCTCGATCTCTAGCAACTTGTATCGAATCACCAAATCCTACACATAAAAGAACTCTACCTCCAGTTGCTAAAAGCTTATCGCCATCTTTTGTAACACCTGCATAAGAGATATGCGAATTTTCAGCTAGTTCTTCATCATGAATCTCATCTACAATGATCTCTGCTGGTTCACTTGAAGAGTAAGGATAGTTTTTACTAGCCATTACAACTGCTACGCCATATTGGTCTTTAATCTTAATATCTAATTTATCAAGTTGTTTTGTTGCACCTTTATAAAAAAGCTCCGAAACAGGCGATTCCAAAAGAGGCATTAATATTTCACACTCAGGATCTCCAAACCTTACATTATATTCTAAGATAATTGGTTTACCATCCACAACCATCACTCCAATGAAAAGTACACCTTCAAAAGGAGCACCTTCATTTTTCATACCTTCAAGTGTTGGCTTAATAACTCTCTCTTCAACTTTTTTATAAATATCATCATTTACAAGTGGAGTTGGAGCATATGCACCCATACCACCAGTATTTGGTCCAGTATCTCCATCCCCTACTCTTTTATGGTCTTGAGCTGCTGGAAGAACTTTATAGTTTTCACCATCACAAATAGCAAAAATAGAAAGCTCATATCCATCAAGATACTCTTCAACTACAACTTTTGCCCCAGCATCTCCAAAACTCTCACCCGAAAGCATACCATTTACAGCATCTTTTGCTTCATCTTTAGACTGTGCAATAATTACACCTTTTCCAGCACAAAGACCATCAGCTTTTACAACGATAGGAGTCTTTTGCATCGTATCTATAAAGTTATGTGCTTCCTCTTTTGAGGCTGTTTCGATAAATGCAGCTGTTGGGATATTATACTTTTTGAGTATATTTTTCATATATACCTTTGAGCCTTCAAGTTGAGCTGCTGCCTTACTTGGTCCAAAGATAGTAAGTCCATTTTCTTTAAAAATATCTACAACCCCTTCAACTAGAGGTTGTTCTGGTCCTACAATCGTTAAATCGATCTTATTCTCTTTTGCCCATGTCGCTAGTTCATTATAATCTTTTATATTTATATTGTTGCCAATATTTTCTGTTGCACCGTTTCCTGGACAAAATGTTATTTTATGTTCTTCTTGTTCTTTTGCTATTGCAAGACCTATAGAGTACTCTCTTCCACCACTACCAAGTATTAAAATATTCATTCTTGTAAAACTCCATAAATTTATAATTTATTTATAATAATAAGTAATTGTAATTATATCAAAAATATGCTGTTGTGTTACTTATGATGTGAATTGCAGTTAGAATAGATAAAGTAAAGTAATATATTTAGATAAAATTTATCTTAAAATCAAGATAGCCGTTAACCTTAAAGGTGGCCCTAAAAGCCAAGTACTACAGTTATGAAAATGATTTCAGGAGCATCAATCACCATCTTTGACCAAAAGTGGGAAGCGCTACACACCATCATAATTACAAATAACCATATAAAAATAGTATCGGACCCGAAAAATAAAGGTAAACCCCGAACTATCTAGATAATCAAATTATATCATCATTTTAATTAAAAAAGTTTTTACTCAAAAGATTTTGTATATTCTCAAGTGAAAATTTATATTTTTCTTTAAATACATAGCGAATATATTTTGTTTCTGAAGCTGTAAAACCTTTTGGATCTTTATCTGAAACATCTAATACATCACCTTTTACTTCAAGTTTTTTTAGTTTTCCATTCAATATTTTAAGATAATAAATTAGTTCGAACTTCGTTTTGTTTTTTTCTAAAGTTACCATTATTTGATCATCAGTTATTTGCTCTATTGGAATATCTTGTGATATCTTTTGAATATTCAAAAACTTTAATAGCCTAACTAAAGTATCACTTGTAATATAGCCTATATATAACTTTGAGTATATATCAAAATAAAGGGAAAGCTTTTTAGAGCAAAAAAACTCCATATCGACTGTAGATTTGTTAGTTGGTTTTCGAGATGTCTTTAAAACCCAAGCAAGGTTCTCAAAATACTTAAAATTATGTACCCTTACCTCATGAGCATTTATAAACTTCTTATGCTCTAATTTATGAAACTTATGTTCTGTTTTTTCTTTTTTATAGATCAAACTGTTTATTAGATCGTGATCGTCCAAGCTATTAGTAACCCAAACATCACAATAGTGGGGAAAGACATTTACTCCTAGTGCCCCTTCACTTAAAATAATCAATGCTTTTACTTGTAAGTTAGGGAAAAGCACTTCTAATAGTGATCTTTTCTTTTTGAGTCTTTTTCTTAAACTTGTTGTTGTTTTAACAATCGTACTTTCAACAAAATAAACGCTATCTTTAGTGAAAAAAAGTGCATCGAACTCTGTAACATCTTTGTATCCAGCTTTATATACTATTTGCTGGTTACGATCTATCATTAAACCATTTTTATTATTATGATTGTTTTTTTGATGAGGGCCTTTTAAAATAAAACGAGTTATGTCTTTTGATTTTAAAGCAAATTCAAGTAAAAGTTCATAAATGATATTTTCATAAACTTCACCCAAGAAACTACTGTAAGTACTTATATAATGTGGATCTTCTTTGTCTAGGTCTTTTTTTTGTAGTTTTTTAATATATCTATCGTGATAAGAGTAACCATAGAGGTTTTCTCTATTTTTCAATTGTAGGTTCTTAATATTATTTGGTATTTTTTTAAAGCTCGAGTTATTCATCTCCTTATAATATCTAAAGCCTCCTTAAGATATAATAACTACCATTATGATAAATCTACAGGGGTCTTAAGAATGAGCACACATAGGAATATAATAAAAGAAGAGTTTAAAGACGAAGAGGAACTTGACACCCATAAAAATGACAAGCACATGACTGATAATTTCTCTCGAAAAAGAAGAAAGATGAAAGAGAAAGGTAATAAAGTCCAAATATGGGTTAAAAAAGAAACTTTAGAATATGAAAAAGAGCTAACAAAACTCCAAATAGAACTTTTAAAGTTTCAAAACTATGTCAAAGAAAAAGGGCTTAAGGTTCTTATGATATTTGAAGGAAGAGATGCTGCTGGAAAAGGTGGTACCATAAAAAGAATCACTGAACACTTGAATCCAAGGGGTGCAAGAGTAGTTGCCCTTGGAAAACCAAGTGATACTGAAAAAACACAATGGTACTTTCAAAGATATACAGAACACCTTCCAAGTGCAGGTGAGATCGTACTATTTGATAGAAGTTGGTATAACCGTGGTGGAGTAGAACCAGTTATGGGATTTTGTACTCCAGAAGAACATCATGAGTTCTTAAGAGAAGTGCCTCAATTTGAAGATATGTTAGTAAAGTCTGGTATCCTTCTTTTTAAATTTTACTTTTCTGTTTCAAAAAAAGAACAAGCGAAAAGATTTAAAAAAAGAGAAACCGACCCACTCAAACAATATAAATTAAGCCCAGTTGACAAAGAGTCTCAACAGCTTTGGGATAAATACACCATAGCTAAATTTTCTATGCTTATGGCTTCAAATACAGACTCATCTCCTTGGACTATAATTCGAAGTGACAATAAGAAACAAGCACGACTTAACTGTATTAAACATATTTTAAATAGAGTAGATTATCCAGATCAAATTAAACCAAAGAAAAATCTAGAAGATCCTAACGTTGTAGTAAGTGGTGCTGATGAGATCATGATCATGGAAGCACAAAATAAATTTGCAAAGGTTTTATAATGAATTTGAACGAATTTGAACGAACGAAATATACTGGATTATATAAATCAATAAAAGCACATCCAACTTTTGGTAGAAAGTATGTTGCAAGATTTCAATTAAATAAAAAAAGATATATGAAGGTTTTAGGATATGATAAAGCAGATAGCCTAACTGACCTTAAAGCATATGGTCTTTTAGAAGATTATAAAAAAAGTCTTTCAAAAGGAAATACTCCAGCTAAAGCATCTAAGGTTATTGATAAAAAAAACATAATCAAACCTATTAAAAAAGAAGCACTAGAAGCTATCAAAGAGAAAGACTCAAAAACCGCGCTGAAGATTACTAAACTTGAAGAGGAAAATAATTTCTTTAAAGAACTTCTAGGGAACTATAAGTCTGTTGACCTTGAAACTTTACAATTAGGAATTCAAAAAATATATGATAATGCGCAATTAGAACAATATCAAATAGAACTCATTAAGATGCAAAACTATCTTGAGAAAACTGGTAAAAAAATGATCATTCTTTTTGAAGGACGTGATGCCTCTGGAAAAGGTGGAGCTATAAGACGTATGACTAGATATATGAACTCTCGTCATTATCGTGTAGTTGCCCTTGGTAAACCAACAGAAACACAAAAAGGTCAATGGTTCTTTCAAAAATATATTGAGCATTTTCCTACTGGTGGTGAGGTAGTATTATTTGATAGGTCTTGGTATAACCGTGCTATGGTAGAACCTGTATTTGGTTTTTGTACACAGCACCAATATGAGATATTTATGGAAGATGTTGTGAACTTCGAGCATGACCTTGTAAGACAAGATATTATATTGGTAAAACTTTATTTTAGTGTATCCAAAGCTGAACAGTTGGCACGTTTTGAGAGTAGAAGAACAAACCCTTTAAAACAATGGAAATTAAGTGAAGTAGATCTTCAAGCTCAAGATCTATGGGATGAATTTAGTGAAAAAAAATATGAGATGTTAAAACGTACTCACTCTCGTAGTGCTCCTTGGAATATCGTAAGAAGTGATGACAAGCATCTTGCACGTATGGAAGCGATCAAAATAGTATTGAACAGTGTTGATTATGATGATAGGAACTATTCTCTTGAATTTGAACCAAATGATGAAGTAAATATCTCTGTTCAAAAAGAGTTAACAAGAATGAGAAAAAGAAAAGATTATTAATAATATATGGCTTTAGTAGATCTACAAAAAATAAATAAACAATATGATATAAAGGTCATATTAAAAGATGTTGACTTTACCCTTTTAGAAGGTCAAAGAATCGCAGTAATTGGACAGAATGGTCAAGGTAAATCAACTCTAATGAAAATTATGACAGGGGATGTTGAACCGGATAGTGGCGATATAGCTATTGATAAATCTATAAAGATAGAGATGTTGGAACAACAACCAAAGTTTCAAAGTGGAATAAATGTAAAAGAAGCCATAGAATCTCAGCTTTATGAGATAAAAGAGAAAAAAGAAAGATTTGAAAAAATAACACAAGCCCTTAGCATTGATTTTGAGAACAAAGAACTTTTAGAAGAACAAGCTGAACTTACTGCTTTTTTAGACCACCACAATGCTTGGGATATCGACAATAAAATAGAGAGAGTTCTACAAGAGTTTCAACTTAAGGAGTATGAAGATAAAGATGTGACTCTTTTAAGTGGTGGTGAGCAAAGAAGAGTTGGCTTAGCATCTCTTTTGCTTAAAAAACCCGATGTACTTTTGCTTGATGAACCTACGAATCACCTTGATGTGTATATGGTTGAGTTTTTAGAACAAGTTCTACTCAAAGAAAAATTCACTCTTTTATTTATCTCTCACGATAGATACTTTATAGATAACATTGCAACAAGTATTATTGAGGTAGAAGGTGGTGAGCTTAAAAAATTCGATGGTGGATATACAAAATATCTTGAAGCAAAGCAAAAGATCATAGAAAACATGCAAAAAGAGCATGAAAACCTAGTAAGACAACTTCGTGCAGAAGCACATTGGATGCAACATGGAGTAACAGCTAGGCGAAAAAGAAACGAAAGACGAAAAGCAGAATATTTCGAACTCAAAAAACAAGTAAAAAGCAATCCTTCTAAAATAAAAAAAATGACAGTAGATCTTGAAAGAGAGCAAAAGTCATTTCAAAATAGTGGAGAAAATAAAAATAAACGAAAAATGCTTTTTGAAGTGGATAATATCTCTAAGAAACTTGGAAGTAAACAACTAATAAAAGATTTCTCTACAAGAATACTCCAAAGAGACACTATTGCTATTGTTGGTCCTAATGGAGCTGGAAAATCCACAATCTTGAAGATACTACTGGGAAGATTAGATATAGATAGCGGAAAACTCAAAAAAGGAGATTTCAAAATAGGATATTTTGACCAGCATAGAGAGATGCTTGATGATGATAAAACCATTATGCATACATTTTGTCCAAATGGAGGAGATAGAGTTGAGCTTAATGACGGAAGAAATATGCACGTTTTTGGTTATCTTAAAAACTTTCTTTTTCCAAAAGAGTATCTTGATAAAAAAGTTGGACTACTTAGTGGTGGTGAAAAAAATCGTATAGCTCTTGCTTTACTTTTTACTAAAAAATATGATCTTCTTATAATGGATGAACCAACAAATGATCTTGATATTCCTACAATCAATATCTTAGAAGAGTACCTAATGAATTTTACAGGTGCCCTACTCTTTGTAAGTCATGACAGATATTTTGTAGATAAGATTGCTAAAAAGCTTTTTGTATTTACAGGGCGTGGAAACATTATGGAAAGTTACCAACCATATACAGAATACCTTGAGATAGAAAAAGAGATAAAAGAGCTACAGTCTTTAGAGATCGAAGTGAAAGAGGAGCTTTCAAAAACAGAAGTCAAAAAAGAACCTAAAAAACAAACTAAGCTCAGCTATAAGGATCAAAGAGAATACGACCTTCTTCCTAACGAGATAGAAGACTTAGAAACAAAGATTGAACAACTCAACCTTTGTATGTCTGATCCAAACTGTTATCAAGAAAAAGGCCTAGTAAGTTTGAGTAGTGAACTTGAAGAGTTAAACAGTCGTTATGAAATCAAAGTTGAAAGGTTTTTAGAACTTGAAGAGATGGTGGAGAGTTTTAATTAAGATGTTTTGGATAAAATTCGCATAATAAAGACAAGGTAAATACTATTGAACAATAAATTTGACTATACAAATATCAGTGATGATTGTATCAAGTGTGGTAAATGTAAACCCGTTTGTACGATCTTTAATGTTAATCAAGATGAAACAACGAGTCCAAGAGGTTTTATTGATCTTTTAGGAGCATACAAAAGGGATGAACTAGAACTAGATAAAAATGCAAAAGATATCTTTGAAAGTTGTTTTTTGTGTACAAATTGTGTAGATGTATGTCCAAACGATCTTCCTACAGATATGATAATCGAACAAGTTCGATCAGATATAGCAAAGAAATATGGTATCGCTTGGTATAAAAGAGCTTTTTTCTTTCTTTTAAGACACAGAAAAATCATGGACCTTATGGCAAAGCTTGGTTGGGTTTTTCAAACATGTGGATTAAAGATAGACCAGCAAAAACAAGGTGGAAAACTTCGTCTTAATCTTCCTATTGAGATGATAAAAGATAGAACACTCCCTTTTGCAGATAGAAAATCATTTTTAAATTCATATCCTGAAAATATAATAAATCATAAAGATCAACAAGAGATAAAAAAAGTAGCTATTTTTATAGGATGTATGGGGAACTATGCGTATACAAATATCGGTAAAGCACTCCTAAAGATATTAAAAAAACTTGAAATCGATGCATTTATTCCAAAAAAACAAAAATGTTGTGGTGCTCCAGCGTATTTTACAGGTGATTTTAATACAGTTGATCATTTGATCAAGAAAAATATTGAATACTTTGAAACCTTTATCGATGATGTTGATGCGATCATCATACCAGAAGCAACTTGTAGTGCTATGATAAATATTGACTGGGTACATTTTTTACATGATCAACCAGAGTGGAAAGAACGAGCCAAAAAGATAGCTCCAAAAGTACAACTTGCAACTAAATGGCTTGAAAATAGTACAAGCCTCGTAGAACTTTTACAAAAACAAGGAAAAGCAATGGATGTGATTGTAACTTACCATGATCCTTGTCATGCTAAAAAGATGCAAGGGGTATTTAAAGAGCCTAGAAATCTAATTGAGCAAAACTACAAAATAGATGAAATGAGTGATCCAAATGAGTGTTGTGGTTTTGGTGGAGTAACTATGCAAAGTGAAAAATACCATTTTGCTAAAGCAGTTGGTGTAAAAAAAGCTTCAATGATCAATCAAACAAAAGCAAATGT
>Ga0193951_1001372_pt1 | contig 10794 bp, 12 predicted proteins | sample BB_2_MG_FD_140370 | JGI IMG/M metagenome (GOLD analysis project Ga0193951, IMG submission 140370) | Microbial mat bacterial communities from the Broadkill River, Lewes, Delaware, United States - BB_2_MG | ecosystem: Environmental > Aquatic > Freshwater > River > Microbial mats | place: USA... | reverse complement strand
GCGCATATAAAAAATAGCTGAGACATTGATATCATTTATTTTTCGTTTCTTTATAGAAGATATTTAAATCCGAAAAGCAGTTGATCATCAAGACGCTACTTTTCATATACGCGCACCGTTACCTGCAAGCGAAAACCAGCCGCACAGTCAAGCACATTTCATTTTTCTCGTACCTCAAAAAATAAAAAGAGCTTGTCTTTTCCCAACATCAGACTGAATAAAAAACAGAATTAAATTGGAATTTAAAAAAATGTCCGTAAATTTGTCCGTGTACGCAAAAACGTCCGCAAATAATTATGGCAACAATAAATTTTTACTTAGATAAAACTGATAAAAAAGGTTTTGCACCAATTCACCTTCGAATTAACTGCAACGGTAGTCAAGTTAAAGTTTCAACAGGACAGAAAATTGAACCTGAAAAATTTGACAAGTCTGAACAGAAAGCGATAGGTTCAAGTGTGGAATCAAACGAAATCAATCATTATTTAGATTTCTTAAGAGAAAGAACTGATGAACTTTTACACCATTCTAATAAAAAGACTTTTATTCAAGATGATGTTAAAAGAATTTTAAACGAACACATAGAAAATTATAAAGAAAATAATAACATAAATATTGTAAAAGAACAAGTTTCGCTTTACGGTAAACCGTTCACTTTTGTTGATTTATTTGCTGGAGCAGGTGGTTTTAGCGAAGGATTTTTACAAGCTGAACATAACAATAAGTTCTTTGATTTTGTTGTCGCTAATGATATAAACGAAAACTGTGAATTAACTCACTTAGTACGATATAATCACCAATTAGGTTTGGATGCAGAATTTCTTAAACAAGATATTACTGAACCAGATTTTTTAGACAACTTATTAGAGAAAATAGATGGTAAAAAAATTGACGTAGTTTGTGGTGGTCCACCTTGCCAAAGTTTTAGTCTAGCAGGGAAACGTAAAAAATTCGACAAAAAAGACGACTTATTTTCTCATTATTTAGAAGTTATTAAGGTATTACAGCCAAAATACTTCGTAATGGAGAATGTAAAAGGCATTTTAACAAAAGAAAAGGGTAAAATAAAAGAGCTTATCATAAAAGAGATAAACTCTATCGTTGACATTAAAGAGATTCCTGCACTCACATCATTTATAAGAAAAGTGCGAGTGGAATCAAATTCTTTCCTATTCGATAGTATTATAAAACGTGTAGAACTTGAAAAACTACTCGAAAAAGATAAAGAAAGCGGAAAAGCGGATTTTATTAATTTTGTAGAAAATAGATTTAGAAAATTAACGCCAAAAATTGCTGATTACAAAACGAGTAAAACGGACGAAAACATCAACACAATTCGTCACGGTTTTAACCTTTTGGCTAGAACAAAAGAATGGGAAAAACTAAAACGTGATATTATAAAGGAAAAAGATTTTTGCAATATTGACAGCGACAATTTTACAAATGCGTTCACAGATTTCCTTACGGAAATCAGTTCTGAAAATGTAATCTCAAAAATTGAAGACGCTTTCAAAATTTTAAAAGTACCAAGTACTTATAAAAAAGATTACGAAGACATAATTACATCTTTAAAAATCTACACAACTTCTTTTGATGAATCAATTGAGATACTAAAATCTCATTGCAATATATCCCAGAAAAAGGAACTGGAAACAATTCTTGAAAGCATTAGACTATACAAAATAGAAAAGCCTTTTGTTGCTAACGCATCCAACTATGGTGTTCCTCAAAACAGAGAAAGAGTACTCTTTATTGGTTGTCGAAAAGACCAAAAGTATATTTCTGAAATTCCATCAACTGTTTCAGAAGAAGAAAAAGTTACTATTTTTGAAGCTTTGTATGACTTGGATTTCATAGGTAATAATCAAGAAGCCCATCGTTACGAATTGGTTGACATTTCAGCTCAATATAACGGAACAGCTAAGAAAATGGCTAAACTTTTGAAGAAACGTAGAATTGATGGAAAACCAATTTCAAAAGGTGGAAAGTCGTTTGCAGAATGGTCAAAAAAAGGTCGATTGATTGAACGTTTCAAACCACAAACTAAACCATTTTATGTTAGGAATAGTGAAGCACTTGAAAATGGAGAAAAGTATTTCGACATACTAAACAATCACAAAACAAGTAACCAAAACGAAACCGTAATCGAAAGGCTTGGTGTCATTTTGAAAAATGGAAACTACAGAAAAGCACAACCAGAGCTTGAAAAATTAAATCTTTCTACAAACAAGAGAAATTACAATGTTTTAAAGCCAGACGAACAAAGCTCTACCATAATGACTATTGCAGATGATTACATTCATTACAATTCGCCAAGGTCTTTAACTGTTAGAGAAATGGCACGCTTACAATCCTTTGATGACTCTTTTGTATTTCAAGGAAAACGCTCAACTGGTGGAAATAATAGAAAAACAGATGTGCCACAATACACTCTAGTGGGTAATGCTGTTCCACCATTGTTAGCTAGAGCAGTAGCAAGTGAAATTTTAAAACATATAAAATAATATGGCAATTGTTTCAGACTTCTTAAATGAATGTATAAATGAGAACGCAGGTGTTGTTGTTCAAAAATACTTAATTAATGGAGCTAGTTACTTTTTTGAAAATGTTGTAGTTGATAAAGACGAAGAATTTTTTTTCAAAAAAGAACTGGCCGAGAGTTTAAATGTCCATATTCAAGATATTGTAATTATTGGTTCTGGAAAACTTGGATTCAGTATTAAACCAGACAAACACAATTTACAATTCTATCAATTTAAAAATTTTGATTACGATTTCAAAGAAGATAATGAATCAAAAAAATCTGACTTAGACATTGCTATTATTTCAAGTAATTTATTCGACAAACAGTTAAAAGATATTTATGACCATACTCAATTTTACACGAGTGATGAATTTAGCGGAACGAAAAAAAAGTCATTTGCAAATTACATCCTCAAAGGTTGGTTAAGACCTGATATGATGCCTAACGACTATAATATAACAGAAGAAATAATTGAGGTAAGCAATAAATACAAGAAAAAATACAATAGAGATGTTAATATTGGAGTATATAAGTCTTGGGCTTATTTTGAGCAATACCATATGAACAACATAACTAGAATTAAACTAAATCAATTGGCAATATAATTATGAAACTAAAACAAAGTATACCATCAACGAGTGTTAAAATAATCGAGTTATATAATAAAATTGATTCTGAGATATTAGATACTAGTCCTGATTTTCAAAGAAAGTTAGTTTGGAAAAAACAGCATAAGTTTCATTTTATTGAAACTATTTTAATGAATTTTCCTTTTCCAGAAGTCTACATAGCGAGTTCAGAGATGGACATTGAAGCACTTACAGCTAAAGAAGTAGTTGTGGATGGTAAGCAAAGACTAACTACAATTGTGGAGTATATAAAAGGAATCAATGATTTTGAAGCACAAACAAGATTAACTTCTTTTGATGATTTGGGTACTGATGAAAAAAAAGAATTTCTTAATTATTTGGTTACTGTGAGGGATTTGAAAGATATGAATTCAGACTTAATAAAAGAAATATTCAAGCGTATCAATAATACTGAATACTCTTTGAATACAGTTGAAAAAACTAATGCACAGTATGGAGATGGAGAATTTGTTGTTTTTTGTAAACAACTTGTAGACGAAACTTATACCGCATCAATTGACAATACAGATATTGTTTTAGACGAGCAACTGAAGCTTAAAACAAATTTATTTTTTTCAAGTAAGAATATTTTTACCGAAAATGACAAAACTAGAATGTATGATATTCAATATGCTATGCTAATTGTATCAACATTAGTTGAAGATGAATATTTTGGTCGTAACACAAAGGTAAATTCTCATCTAAAAGAATATAATAATTCTTTTAATCTTAGTGATGATATATTAGGTAGATTAATTACTATTATTGATAAAATTGATGAATTAGGCTTAAATTCTAGTTCATACTGGTTTTACAAACCAAATTTATTTTCGTTAATTATTGAATTCTCGAAAGTTGATTTAAATTCAATAGATACTAGCAGTTTTAAACAAGCAATAGAAGAACTCGAAGTAAAGAGTAAAAATTATTTTGCAGGTGTAGAGTTAGAATCAATTAGTGAGCCTGAAAAAAAGTACTTCGAATGGGCAAAGGAGGGGATTAACGAGAAAGCAGCTAGACTTCATAGAGCACAAGTTTTAAGTAATATAATAAGCAACAACTCTAATGCGTAAACTTACTAAAGCAGAACAAGAAAAGATAAAATTACTGACTAAAAACCAAGTTTCTCTTACTTTAATTGAACCAACTGAAACAGGATTAAAAAAATCTATAATGGATGCGACAGGTTCTGTTCGTAGCTATTTAAAAAGTGAGAATATACACGACTATGAATTACAAAGTCAAGGAACGGAGAGTAAAGTAATGATTCCAGCAATTATTCATACTGGTTTTAAGACTATAGAATCGAAAGCATCTTTATATCGTCCTTCAACCAAAAAGGGCGACCCAAGGATTTGGTTTTATAGTCTAACAAAGATTGCTGACCCAAACGATATTATTGGAATAACTTACTTTGATAACCGATTTCAAGTTTTCAACTTAACAAAATTAGATATCAGAGAATTGATTAATTCTTCAATTCTGAATCCATTTCAAGAGTTAATTAATACAATTAACACAACTGAGAACGAAGTCGCTTTTGAGCTTTTGGCTATGTTAAGAAAAATAGCAAATGCTGGTCCAATTCCTTCAATGGTTGATGCTGATACTTCTGTTGGAAGAACACTTGAAACAGCACTCGGAATAGATATTAATTCTTCCAAACAACCAGACTATAAAGGAATTGAGCTTAAATCGTTCAGAAATAGTAGAACGAACCGAAAAAATTTGTTTGCACAAGTTCCAGATTGGAAATTAAGCAAGTTTAAAAGTTCAGCGGAAATTCTCGATAATTTTGGCTACGAACGTGATGAAGATTTTAAGCTTTATTGCACAGTTTCGGCAATTACGAGAAACTCGCAAGGCTTGAATCTAAGAATCGATAGTGACATCAAACAACTGATTGAAAACTCTGATAAACCAGAAGTTGGCGATTTTGTGGTTTGGACGTTAGATAAACTTCATAATCGACTAAAGTCAAAACATAAAGAAACCTTTTGGGTAGAAGCCGAAAGTACCAGAATAAATGACCGAGAGCATTTTCAATATAAGTTGGTAGAACATACTAAAAAGCCAATCACTTCCCAATTTGATTTGTTAATTGAGCAAGGAATTATAACACTTGACCATTTAATAAAGCGAAACTCAAAAGGAAAGGTTGTCGAAAAAGGTCCGTTATTTAAAATAAAACCGAAAGGAATTGAATTACTGTTTCCACCAAGTGAAAGTTATAATTTAATGACATAGAGGAATTGCCAACGCTGAAAGCCATACACATTTCCAGTCGCGCCATCCAAGCTACAACAAAACTGTAAAAGAGTATGTCTTTGCCAACGCTAGCAAGTTTGCGGAAAACGCCAGCCAGGTAACAATGTATATAAAAAATAGGGCGATAATTGCTAAATCAAAGGTTTGTGCGTTTTTGCAAAGCCCGCCACATTTTTAATTTGTATTTTAGAAAAAAGATAAAAATAAAATGAAAAATATAGCTCAGTATTAATCCGAAAATAAGTGCTCATCAACTGCCCTACTTTTCATATACTAGACCGTTGTGCATAATTAGAACAAACCGACCGAATGAAAGATAAAAATCCAACAGCATTTATTAGTTACAGTCACGATAGCAAGGAACATCAGGATAGAGTTTTGAATTTAGCTAATAAATTAAGAAGTGAAGGGATTGATTGTTTACTTGACCAATATGAAGATTCACCACCAGAAGGTTGGCCAAAATGGATGGACAGAGGTGTTAAAAAATCTGATTTTGTTTTAGTTGTTTGCACTAAAACCTATTACGACAGAGTAATGGGAGACGATGAAAAAGGAATGGGTATTAAATGGGAAAGCACGTTAATATACCAACAACTATATAATGCAGGTGCAAATAACACGAAATTTATACCAATAATATTCTCTGATGGCGAATTTGAACATATACCAGAACCATTACAAGGAGCAACTTTTTATAATGTAGATGACGAAGAGACTTTTGATAAATTATATTGGAGATTAAGAGGTGTAAAAACAGAAAAACCTGAATTAGGTAAATTACGTGAATTACCTGAAAAAGAACGAAAAACACTTTTCATTTCCGAACTAATAAAACAAAGTGATTGGGAAAAAGCAAATTGGAAAAACGGAGTGGGTTATTTATGGGCTGAAAATAATGAAAACCCACCAGTACTAATTTTGTTTTTCGAGACAATGAAACAAGGACAGGATTTATTTTTGAGTTTAATGAATAAAATTGGACAAGAGGACAAATCCGAGAGATTAAGAGTTGCAATAATTGAGGGAGAAGTTCCGAACCAGAAAAGCGGTTACTTTGTCGTAATTGACGAAAACCTTAATGAAACTGAAAAAATTGTAAACTCAATGGAAGATGCAGAAGGAATTCAATTTATTGCGGTAAATAAAAGATTCCATAGAATTTTCGTTGACGGAGAGTCACCAAGTTTGAAGAAATTCAAAGAAGAATACGACAAATTTGGTTGCTATTATTTAGCACCAGGAATTCAAAACAATGACGGAAAATCGCAAAGACCATTTGAGGTTGATTATGATTCTATGATATTTAAGAGGAAAATAGAGTATCGAAATTATGACGAAATTCCTGAATTTGGAGACCCTGATTCCATCCTAAAAACTAAAGACGTACAGAATTATAAATTTTAAAAATAACTATGCACAACAATGGCTATAAGTAATTGCTTGTTCTCGACTACTTCTGAAAATCCTCGCGGATTTTCAGTTTGGTGTGTACTTGCAAAGTTAAGTGCTAAACCACGCAACTACTCATAGCCGAGACCGTTGTAGCACATTTGCCCAACCAACTGAAAATGAATTAATCAAGAATGAGTTTAATGGATATTTTTAAGAAAAAACAAAAGGAATTTCCGAAAATGGTTGTTCTTTATTTAAGCTCTGAATTGAACAAAATCTTGGTTGCACCTCAATACGTAGATGAATCTTGGATTCGGTTTGAACAAGAAGAAATTGAAATTCTAAACTTTGATTGTTCGAATGAATTACTTGGCGAAGCAATCAAGCGGAATTTTGACAAGTTTGCTCGAAAAAATATGGCGGACAAAAAACGAACTTTAAAAGATTGGCCTGCATATCAAGCAAGTAAATTAAGGTCAATGAAAGAGTTTGAAAAAAAATATAACCGAATTACAATTAACGGAGCGAACGAAGCAAATATCATTATGACCTTTGAGGCTGATATGAAATTGAAAAGTGAAATCAATTTGACAAGTTCCGTTTCTGCATTTGCGGACAATGAGAAACTTGGTAGTTTAACCAAAGAATTGAATGAAATACAGAATAGTAAAAAATTTGAATAAAAACGTGCTACAACAACGTGTATAGCTCATTGCGGCTGAATTCCTGATCGGAATTCACTGCAATTTGCTATCTTCGTTTTACGGCGGAAAATCATTGCTGATTTCCCGCAACGAGCCATACACAAAACCGTTGCCAGTAATATAAACCGACATCCTAAAAACAAAAATACTTATGACTTCATACTTGAATTGTGACAAACCAAAAGAACCATTCGGAAGAATTAAATGCAATAGCTGTGGAGCACAATATGATTTCGAATTTGACTCAATTAAAGCACCTTATAAAGAATCTGGAATTCTAAAATGTGGTTGCGGAATTGACTTGGTGAAATGGAATAGTACGACAGAACCTTATCTTGTCAGAGTAAATGAGAATTAGAACTACTCTGATAAATAATTTTAAGTTAGAAAATTAAATAAATGATTAAATATTTCAAAAAACTAAATTCTGGAATTAAAAGGTCTCTAATAGTAGGGAATTTTATTATAGCATTAATCATCTGGTTATTATGTGAATACTACGATGACAATGAATTTTCTGAATATATTGCTGGAACTACTATTATTTATTGGATTTTAGTATTTTCGGGACTTTGGATTTATCAAGGTTTCAAAAAAAGTAAAAATGTAAATGATTAAATATTTTAAAAGCCTAAATACTGGAATTAAAAGGTCTATAATAATTGGAACTTTTTTTGGAGCATCAATAATCGGAGCTTTATTTGAATTAGGTTCTTCAAGCTATTTCGACAATTTTGCTTTTGTAATTGAATCTATTTTTATTGGAATTCCTGTATATTGGCTTATTGTATTTGCTGGACTTTGGATTTATCAAGGTTTTGAACAAAATAGGAATAAAAAAGAATAAATACTACTGGCAACACCGTGTATAGTTAATTGCTTTGTCGAGCTTACGTACGAAAATCCCTTCGGATTTTCTATGTCGTGAGTATTTGTTATCTTAGTCGCTAAACCACGCAACTAACCATACACAAACACGTTGCCAGTAATTTGAGAAAACCAAAATAGAGTTGAAAATATGGTATTGAATCGCATGACGGAATTTTATGATGACTTTTTCCAATATCATTATGAAAAACAGAAAACTAAAGATTCTGACCCAGAAGCTTTTCCTATATTTTTGACTTCATTCTGCCAAGGAACAAACATACTGATTTTAATAATTGTTATTTATTACACAACTGATTTAAATCTGATTCTGGACAAACAAAAACTTGCGTTATCAATAATTCCTCTATACTTGATTTTAGGTGGAATTCATATTTATAGATTTATTTGGAAAAAACGGACTGACAAAATAATCAAGCGGAATAAAACGATTGACAAAAAAATGAAATGGTATGGTTGGACTTATGTAATTTTATCAATCTGGTTACCTTTATTTTTGATTTATTTCTTTAATGAAATCTATTAAATCGGACTGACTAAAAAACTTAATAGCTGAATCGTGAAAAATAAAAAACTACTGGCAACAATGTATAAAAATAATGCTTAGTTTTATACTTAATCAAAGCTTAGTGCGTATTTGGTCACTCTGATTTTCCTGCGGAAAATCCTCGGACTCAAAACCGCACTATTCTTATACGAAACCGTTGTACCCAATTTGAGAAAAATGAAGTCAAGCACAACCTATTTATTTCTTTTTATTACCAGTTTTACATTCTCACAAAATTCTGAATTGAATAAAGATTTGGAAGATTATTTTAGAGATTATTCAAAAGCTCTTGTAGACGAGGATTTAAATTCTGAACTTGATTTAATGTACCCAACTTTATTTCAAAACTATACCAAAGAAAAAATCATTTCTGATTACGAAAAAGACTATTCAAAAAAAGATACAACCGCCATAACAGAAACTAAAAATCATTTAGTTGCAATAAAAGGAGTCTCAAAATCGACTATAAAAAACAATAAGGAATATAGAATTATAGACTATATATTAATTAAGAAAATAACTTTTAGTAAAGAATTTATAGAGAGTGAAAAAAAAGATGATTCAATTTCTAAACTAGGAATAAAAAATAGAACATTTTGTAACGTTAGTTCTCGAAGAGATTATACAGTTCAATCAATTTCATTTGACAAAAAAACAAGAATTGGTATTTATTCATACCACAGAAAAATATTAGCTGTTAGAGATTTAGATTCTCAAAATTGGTGGTTCATTTCAGATAAATGGTGGAACTTTATTCCGAAAACAAAAAAGAAAAGAAGTACTGGTTGGACAATTCCTTGGAATTATAAAAAAAGGAGTTTTTCTAATATTAACCTGGACATTCCAAACAGCATTTTAAAAGAAATGAGAAAAAAAACTGGGTACAACACCGTATAAAATTAATTGCTTGGTACGAGCCTGCTTACGAAAATCCTCGCGGATTTTCTATTGGGTTTGTATTTGCTAAATTCGTTGCTAAACCACGCAACTAATCTTATACAAAACCGTTGTAGCCAATTTAATCGGCATCTCGAACAAAAATGAATTTAGAAAAAATTAAAAATACTTTTTACAAATATTTCAATATCTGGTGGATTCCAATTATTTGTTACCTAATTCCATTCTTTGTATTTATTTTAGGTTTAGCTTTCAGAAGCGATACAATGATTAATCTATCTTTAACCTTATTTTTTGCAAATATTATAGGGAATTTAATTTCTGCAATTGTTCAAATTTTCATTAAGAAATGGTACTATTTAATTCCTCAAATACTAATTTCAGGATTTCTGCTTTTTTATGTTTCAATTGTTTTTATGTATTCACCACCAGATTATTATGGTGCGCATAAAGAAATTCCTGAAAATGTTGATATTTATGAACCAAAAGAAACTAAGCCAACTGAGAAGGAATTGAAAGACTTTGATTTAGTTTTAGTCTCATCATTTCAACCTGGTATTTATAATTACTTTACGGATTATAAACCAACTGAAAATGGAAATTTCTATATAAAAGCATATGAATTGACATCAAATGACCATCTTTCTGCTGGGAGAATGAAAAACAGGTCAAAAATAAAAGTAGAAAATCTTGAACCTAAACTATACTCAGGAGAATTTACCATTTACGAAGGTTCTTGGGGAGATAAATATGGAGCTAGAATTGAATTATGGTTTGAGCCTTTAAACGAAAATAGTGATTATAAAATAACCGAAAGAAATTACATTGTTGAAGGTTGGATGAGATAAAAAAAAACTGGCTACAACACCGTATATAATTTATTGCTGGCTTCTCGCCTACTTACGAAAATACTCACGTATTTTCTATTCGGTTTTTATTTGT
>Ga0193951_1001370_pt1 | contig 10801 bp, 10 predicted proteins | sample BB_2_MG_FD_140370 | JGI IMG/M metagenome (GOLD analysis project Ga0193951, IMG submission 140370) | Microbial mat bacterial communities from the Broadkill River, Lewes, Delaware, United States - BB_2_MG | ecosystem: Environmental > Aquatic > Freshwater > River > Microbial mats | place: USA... | reverse complement strand
TCATCCTGAAGCTTTTCAGGTGTTTGAAATACGGGATCCCCTTCTCGTTGCAGGGAGTGATGCCGAGTTGCTGAGAACCACGCGATTGGCACTCAGTGCTGCTATGGAAGCGCTGGCAGATGCCGGTCTGAATATTGATGACCTGCGTGGTAAGAAGGTCGGGGTTTGCGTTGGAACAACCGTCGGCAGTGCCATGAATAATGAGGACTTCTACCGCGATTTTCGTCAAGGTGAAGAGCCCTCCATGGCACCGATTGAACGTTATCTGCGTAGTAATCCGGCAGCAGCGGTGGCCCGTCACTTTCAATTGGATGGGCCTTGCCAGGTGGTTGTCAATGCCTGCTCGTCGGGGACTGATGCTATCGGCTTAGGAGCTTCCTGGGTTCGTGCAGGACTCTGTGATATTGCCCTCGTTGGTGGTGCTGATGAACTCTGCCGAACAACCTACAACGGGTTTTCTTCACTGATGATTTTTGCTGATGAACCATGCAAGCCGTTTGATGCCAAGCGTAAAGGGTTGAACCTTGGCGAAGGTGCAGGGATGCTGGTGCTGGAAAGTGAAGCGTCATTGAACGAGCGCAATAAAAAAGAGCGCGGCTTTGTCCTCGGCTATGGCAGTGGAACCGACGCCTACCATTTGACGGCTCCCCACCCTGATGGGATCGGTTTGAAACGAGCCGTTGCTGAGGCTTTGACGATGGGAAATGTCAGTGCTGACCAGCTGGCCTTTATCAATGCTCATGGAACTGGAACTCCCGATAATGATCGGGTGGAAAGTCGTGTCCTGGCTGAACTGTTTCCGCAGGTTCCTTTCGTTTCGACCAAATGTTATACCGGCCATACCTTGGGAGCAGCTGGAGCCATTGAAGCTGCGCTCAGTTTGGCCTGTCTGGAGCAAGGACAGATCCCCGCCAATGCTGGTTTCAGTCAGCAAGATCCTGAGCTTCCACGATGTCCCGTCAGTGAAGTGACGTCATTCTCGGGGCGTATCGCTCTGTCCGAGTCTCTTGCCTTTGGTGGGAATAATGCGGCCGTTCTGCTCGGGTTGGAGGTGCCGCGGTGAATAACATGAAAATAAACGGCCTTGGATTGGTTGGTGGCTTTGGCTGTGGTCAGCAAGATCTGAAGACAGCACTGAGAGATCAGAAACGTTGCCTCAGTCAGGTTGAACTGCGAGATCATCAATTCCCGTTGTATCAGGCCGATACGACCCCTATAGAGACTTATCTCAATAAAAGAGCGCTCCGCCGGATTGATCATTTCTCCCGCATGGCACTGCTTGGTGCTTTTCAGGCTTTGGACGATGCTGATCAGCCTGATCTGGATCGTAGCCGCATCGGGGTTGTTGTCTGCTCTGGTTTTGGTGCTTTGGCAACAACATTTAAGTTTCTCGATTCGGTCTTAGAGGATGGCGATGCCTTTGCTTCACCCACCGCTTTTTCTAACTCCGTTCATAATGCCGCTGCTGCTCATATTTCGATGCAGTTGAAAATTACCGGCCCGAGTTTGACCGTCAGTCAGTTTGACCAGTCTCTTGTTTCGGGACTGTTATCGGCGCGACAGTGGCTGGACGAAGGGCGGGTTGACTCCGTTCTGCTTGGAGTGGCGGATGAATACTGCTCTGTTTTAGGCTATTGCTGGGAACGCTTTTTTGCTGGTGCGGAGATGACCCAGATGAACCCTTTTGACTTCTCACAGACAACGGCAATTGCTGGTGAGGGGGCTGCATTCTTTTTATTGCAGCCTGACAGTGTCGAAGGGAAGGACTACGGATTGATTGAAGAGATAGAGATGGGTAACCTTAGAGGGAGTCAGCCTCAGTTGGATGGCAGACCGCTCCTGCTGAATTGTGATGGCTATCAAGGGAGTGGAAAGCTCTATACAGAGCAACTGTCGGGACAGCAGTCTGTTGCCTGTTACACCCCTCTTTACGGTGCGTCACCGGTCTCTCAAGCATTTGATCTGGCCGTTGCTGCACTGGCTTTGGACAAAGGGAGTTTATTCCCATCGATTGCGGCCGATCCGAGTCATGCCATCGGTTCTATTGTGAGTGATTGTCAGGATTGCACGAGTTTGAGTTGCTTGCGTTATGGCTTGGGTGGAGAGTACGGTGCGATCCATTTGGCGAAGGACAATAGCTGATATGCGTCTGCTCACACTTTGTCTGCTGCTTTTTACCGGTGTCTTTGTCTATTCGCCAGATGCAGGGGCGTTCTCACTGGAAAACCCTCAGAAACGTGGAATGGCAGTTGTCCTCGGATCGAGCTACGATCCTTCTCCGACTTTCCGCTTTGTCCAGCTCAGTGTGATGGCTCTCTATGATTACGAGCAGATCATGCCCCATCGGGCACCGGATGCCTTGCGTTTCAAGCTGGAAGGCAATATTGGTCTGGCGGATGATTCGGAGCCACGCCTTTTGGCATCGGCCAATTTCTTTGCGCTCTATTATCTGAAATTTTTGCAGACACATTTATTGTCACCTTATGTCGAAGCTGGTGCGGGTTTGGTTTATAGCGATTTTCAAATGAAGGACCAAGGATTGAGGATCAATTTCAATCCTCAAATCGGGATTGGCGCTGAATGGATCGGAATGGATGGGCGCAGTTACTACGGAGCTATCCGCGCCTGGCATCTGTCAAACAGTGGATTACATAAGGATAACCGCGGCATTAATGCGGTGACGATGCAGTTCGGGGTTCATTTTTAATGGTGGAAGAAATCTCATATGCTTAAGCAAGATGTCCCTCAGGATGCCGCTATTCTGGAGCAACAAAGTGCCATCAGCTATGCAGTGGATGATCAGGGCCGTTACGTTCTGACAGCGAGTGCCGGGTGGGACCCGTCCAATCTTGCCAATATCCAAGCATGGCAATTGATCGCCGAAGAGATTGAGTCTGCGTTGAGTGAAATTCGCAGAGGCAATGCCAGTCCATTGCTGTTCCATATGGTGCGGAATCAGATGGATACGGCTTTGCTGGCACGCTATGCTCATGTGTCACGCTGGCGGGTTAAACGACATCTACAGCCAAAACATTATCAGAATTTGACGGTGGAATTGCGTGAACGCTATGCCGCTGTCTTTCGGATTTCAGAAGAAGCACTCGATACCCTGCCGGAGCGGGTCGAGTTGCCGGTCGATGTGGAAGGTTTTGAAGGGGAATGACAGAAACTGTAAAAATTGATTTTCACCATCGACAGTCTGCCCACTGCGAGAGTGGTGTGACATCGAACCTGATGACACATCATGGTCATCCCATCTCTGAAGCGTTAGCTTTTGGTATTGGCGGTGGATTGTTTTTTGGTTACTTCCCGATGGTGAAAATCAATCATCTTCCGCTGATTACCTTCCGAAGCTCACCGGGGTCGATTTGTAAGAAGGCGGCTCAACGTCTTGGTTTGAAAGTTCAAGCGCAGAAGTTTCGCAATCAGGATGACGCGATGCGAGCACTTGATGATGCTCTTGATCGTGGGACACCGATGGGGTTGCAGACCGGTGTCTACTGGTTGCCCTATTTTCCTCCCGCACTGCGGTTTCATTTCAATGCGCATAATCTGGTTGTTTTTGGACGCGAAGGTGATGATTACCTGATCAGCGATCCAGTTTTTGAAGCACCCGTTCGTTGTCAGCGTAAAGATCTTCTGCGCGCGCGTTTTGCCGAGGGAGCTTTGGCGCCTAAAGGACGGATGTACTGGTTGGAGCAGATTCCTGAACAATTGAATATGCAGAAAGCTGTGCGCCAAGGAATCCGTGAAGTGGCGAACCGTATGGTGAAAGCTCCCATTCCGTTGATTGGAGTGCGTGGAATCGGTCTGCTGGCGAAGCAACTTCAACGCTGGCCAGAAAAATTGGGCGATAAAAATGCCACATTACATTTAGGTCATCTGATTCGGATGCAGGAAGAGATCGGTACCGGCGGTGGCGGTTTCCGATTTATCTATGCCGCTTTCCTGCAAGAGGCCGCAACTCTGCTTGACCGTCCTAAATTGGTTGATTTATCGACTGAAATGACAGAGATTGGCGACTTATGGCGTCAGTTTGCCCTGCTAGGTGCGCGTAACTGCAAAGGTCGAAGGGGGGCAAATTCCAGTTACCCGGCTTTGGCTGATTTGTTACGTGACTGTGCTGAACGGGAAAAGGTGTTGTTCCGTGATCTGTTAAAGGAAATCGCCTGATGAACGATGTTGACCAAACAGCTGAAGCATTGCTCTTAGTTGAGGACTTGATTTTCTGCTATCCGGGTGCGGCCGTTAAAGCATTGGATGGTTTGACCATCAGTGTCCCTCGCGGACAGGTCTTTGGTTTACTTGGCCCGAACGGGGCAGGAAAAACAACGGCAATTTCAATTATGTGTACGCTGCTGCGACCGAATCGTGGTCAGTTGACCCTGTGCGGTTTTGATGCTTTGAAAGAGGCAAAGAAGGTTCGCAGTCTGATCGGATTGGTGCCTCAGGATATTGCTCTTTATCCAACATTAAGTGGGCGTGAAAATCTGCATTATTTTGGCCGCCTCCATGGGTTAAGCGGAATAGAGCTTAAGCAACGGACCGAGGAATGTCTGAATCTGGTCGGTTTGCTTGACCATGCAGATCGTGCCGTTGAAACCTATTCTGGAGGAATGAAGCGTCGCGCAAATCTGGCCGTTGGTATTGTGCATCAACCTCAGCTTCTTTTTCTTGATGAACCAACCGTTGGGATCGATGCGCAATCGCGGAACATGATCATTGAAAATCTGACCAGGCTTAAAGAGTCGGGCATGACCATGGTCTACACGACTCATTATATGGAAGAAGCTCAGCAGTTATGCGGCCGTATTGCCATTGTTGATCATGGTCAGGTGATTGCTGAGGGAGAGCCACAGCAGTTGGTTGCAGATCAACCAGACTGTACAAACCTGGAAGAACTGTTTTTACAGTTAACCGGTCGAACGTTGCGGGATTGAGGCGATGAAGCAATTTTTAGCAACCTTCTTTAAAGATTTATTGATTCTGTGGCGCGATCGGGCCGGAATGTTGGTTCTGTTTGTCATGCCAATGGCCTTGGTTCTGGTGGTTTCTCTGGTCCAGAATAACGTTCTCGAAGCCACCGGTCGGGCTGCTGTCAAAGTTTTGCTGGTCGATGTTGATCAAGGTTATGTCGGTCAGCAGGTCCGTCAGCGATTGGCCGATTCAGGTGGGATAAAACTGATCGAAACAGTCGAAGAGAGTCCCCTTGACGAAGTGACTGCACGGCAGTTGGTTGCAGCAGGCGACTATCAGTTTGGACTGCTGATTCCCGCCGGGCTCAGTGACGGTTTGCAGACCGAGGTTGAGCACCAGGCTGAACAGCTGTTCCGATCTTACCCTGACCCTGAAGAGCAGAATGAAGCTCTTGAACTTAAAGTGAAAGTCTTCTTTGATCCGACGGTTCAAGGGGTGTTCCGGACGGCAGTTCTCAGTTCGTTGCGGCATGCTTTCTTTGGTTTGGAAACCGCTGAAAAAGGGCGCGAGCTTTCTCAGCGACTGAAGCAGTATTTTGGTTCGATGAAGACGCAGGAGAGTGAACAACAGCTTTTAGGCGGAAACGCTTTCATGTTGATCGATGAAGAACCGGCCGGGGGTGATCCCGCCTTGAGACCGAATGCTGTACAGCAGAATATCCCCGCCTGGTCTTTATTCGGGATGTTCTTTATTGTCGTTCCCCTCTCTGGCGCACTGTTGCGTGAACGTCAGGAAGGGACCTTACGTCGCTTGCTGACCCTGCCTGTACCCTATTGGGCGCTATGGGCCGGGAAGACCATGGCTTACGTGACAATCTGTCTGGTGCAATTTTGTTTAATGCTGTTGGTTGGTAAGTACATTCTACCGCTTTTTGGTACACCGGTATTCGAACTCGGAAACCAGGTGTCTGCTGTTTTTTTGCTTGCTCTGTCAGCTGCTCTGGCCGCAACCGGTTATGGTTTATTGATCGGAACTCTGGCCCGTAGCTTTGATCAGGCTGCCATGTTCGGAGCTGTCTCCGTTGTTATTGCTGCTGCTCTTGGTGGTGTTATGATCCCGGTCTACGTCATGCCGAAAGGGATGCAGCTGATCAGTCAGATCTCTCCGCTGGCCTGGGGGTTGGATGGTTTCCTCGAGCTTTTCGTTCGTGGTGGCAATGTGCAGAGCATTGGATCAAATTTATTATCATTATTTGGATTTTTTGTTGTGACTACACTATTGTCGTTGCTGGTATTTACTCGGCGTGGACGCAGTGGTGGTTAAGCGATTTATAGGTGGGAGTTATTTGATGTCTGAACAAGAACAATTGGAACAACAACTGAAAACCTTGATTATCGATGCCTGTGATATTCCTGATGCGCCGGAAGATTTTTCCAGTGATGCTTTTTTGATCGGCCCTGAATCTCCATTAGGCCTCGATTCTCTTGATGCTGTTGAAATTGTTGTAGCAGTCCAGAAAACATTTGGTGTGCGTATCGGTGGCGAGGATAGCAGTCGTGAAGTTTTGCAGTCCATTCGTTCTTTGGCCGAATTTATTCAGCAGGAAAAGGTTGCTTAATCCTCTGTCCTGAAGCTTTAATATCGGCGGAATCGTGGGAACAGCTAAATGATTGTTTTCACAATTCGTAAAAAAAATTACCCAGGCCACTACGGCCATTTTGCCCCGATAAGGAGGAGGCTAAATTGAAAAAAACATTGCTACGTAATCTCTTGTTGTTGAGTGCTGTCCTGTTGTTGACAGTGAGTTGTAAAGCGCCGCAAATGGGTGCACAAAGTTCCATGAAAGCTGGTGTCGATTTTAAATCTGTCGCTGTCGTGTCCTTTGCCATCAATAACTATGGATCTTTCGGAACTGCTGGGGCAATCAATCCGGCGTTGATCGACCCCACTTTGATGACTTTGGTCAAAAAAACAGAATCAATTTTGGCAGAAAAGCTGGTTGTTAAGCCTGCTGCGACTTTTGTCAAAAGTAAAGCTTACCGGTCACTGTCTATCGGTGATGTGAAATCTGGGCTATACGCTCCTAAATTTAGTGGTACGGTGATGCCGAGCTTCAGCTCTGACCGTAAAGCAATTGTTAAGGGTGTTCTTCCCGCCGAAACGGCAAAAGAGTTGTGCCGCACTCTTGGTGTGGATGCTGTTGTCCTGGTTTACTCTGAGTGGATGCTTGATTCCGGTAAATTTATCCCGACGATCAAAGCGTTGACGAAAAACTGCTTCGCAATGTACAGCAAAGATGGGCAGAAGGTCTTTTACGATCGTAAAGATATGCGTGGATCACGTGTCATTGGTGGGGCTTTTGCCGGAGTCCACATCAATGAAGAGACCATTGATCAATGGGTTGATGCTTTTAGTAACTCGGCTGAAATTGTTCTGCGACGTCATATGTAATAAACGACGTCCCCATAGCCATCATGGTTATGGGGACGTCTGTTTGAATCTGTCGGAGGCAGAATGTGTCGCCTACTGAAAAACGTCATCGCGCTTATTCTATGGGCCTCTGCGTTGCTACCGCTGCAATGTCTGGCGCTCGAAGAGGTCAGCTTTAAGGAATATTCGCTTCAAGAACCTGTCTTTGGTGGACAGGTCTATGTTCGTGAAGCTGGATTGTCCAACCCTGAACTTCTGCTGCTTGTTCATGGAGTCGGAGATAGTGCCGGGCATGACTGGGATTCTCTCCTGCCAGAACTGGCTCTGAAGTACCATGTTATTATTCCCGACCTTCCCGGTTTCGGGCGATCATCGAAAGGGAATCATCTCTACAGCCCTGATGCCTACGCGAGCTTCCTTGATTGGTTGATAAAGAGGTTGCCGAACAAGCCTGTGAACCTTGTGGGACATTCGCTTGGGGGTGGGATCTCTCTGGTCTACACGGCCTTTCATGGCCAGGATTTAAAACGATTGGTCTTAATCGATTCCGTCGGCGTCATGCACTATCTGGCCGTCAGTCAGAATTTTGTCCAGAAACTCGCCCTCGATCGATTTTTAATCGCTCCGGTCAGTCATCCTCTTGGAAAAGTTGCCAATCTGATACTGGAAAAGACAGCACGTATTCCTTTCGCCCCAGAGGTTATCCTTTCAACAGACTTCTTACGTCGCCGATTTTTAGCTGCTGACCCCGCCCGTATCGCAGGGCTGGCTTTGGTTCAAACCGATTATTCTCTCTTGCTGGGTAAAATCGAGGTTCCGACCTGGTTGGTTTGGGGGGAACTTGACAATATTGCGCCAGTGCGCATCGCTGATGTTCTGCAGTGGACTTTGCCGCATGCACAAAAGATCGTTCTTTCCGGGATCGGACATGTGCCGATGAAAGAAGATCGCAAGGGGCTACAAGAAACCCTTCTGCACACATTACAAACACTTCCTGAAGAGCGACAGCCGTTTAAGGTTTTCCCCCAGAGTCGAAAGGGGAGCTGTGATGGAAAGCGGGGGATGGTTTTTGAGGGGGATTATGACGAGATCAGTATCTCCTCGTGTGACTCTGTGCTGCTCAAAAATGTGACCGTCAAAACGATGCAAATTGTCGATTCAGAAGTTGTCATGGAACGATCTCGTGTCAGTGGAGGCAGGATCGCTGCTCATGCTGCTATGACAGTTACGCGCTCACGGGTGACAATGACAGCTGTTGATATCATTGCTGATACGGGGATTCTTCTTGATCAAAGCCGCATTGACCTCGCGGGAGTGAGATTCTTTGATGCCGCACGTGCTATCAGTGCAAGTGGAAATCCTTCAGCCGTTCTTTGCTCAAGCTCGACGAAAGCGTACCAGGGGAAGGTAACCGCATTGCATTTAAATCGTTCTCTTAAAGCGGGGGAAAGCCTTTAGCGCAGTGACATTCAACAAACGGTCAGTAACATATAGCTCATCGAAAAACGTCCGCTTTCAGGGATAAAACAGAGAATTCTTTCACCTTTTTTGAGCTTTCCTGAATGAAACAATTCCTCAAGAATAATGTAGATTGATGCTGAGCCGGTGTTCCCTTTTTGACTCAAGTTTGTGTACCAGCGTTCAAATGGGATGGCGAATCCGATTTCGGCCATTCGGTCGTGTAAGCTTTTACGGAAATAATCTGATGAGTAGTGGGGGAGAAACCAATCGATCTGTTCTGGATCCAGATGATGCTTGGCGATCAGACTCGGAAGAGTTCGGTCAACGGCAGTCTTGACGATTTCTTTATTAAGTAATTTTACATCCTGTTTAACCGTAAAAGTACCATTCTCAACAGCAGTGGCCATTGATTCTTGATCGCGCCAGCCTTGCAGTGATCCATCCTCGTTCTTATTCGCTCCCGCGTACATGCAGGGTTCCAGTTCGTGGGCGAAAGAGAGCAGTTCAATCCAATCTATCCGCAATGAGAGACCAGACTCTGCGGCGTCCTTGCTCAAAAAGGCAGCTCCCGCTCCATCGGATAACATCCAACGGAGGAAATCGGTATCAAAGGAGAGAACATCCTGCGAGTCGAGTTGGGCGATTTTTTCACTTGAGGCTGGTTTGCAGAAGCTGGAGCGCATAAAGGATGAAGCCAGTTCAGATCCAGTCGCTACGGCATTGTTGCTCTGTCCTGCTGCAATATTCAACCAGGCATATTTGAGGGCACTCATTCCAGCGACACAGATTCCGGCCGCCGTGTGAACTTCACAGGGGTGGCCCCCCAGTTCGCCATGAACCATCGGTGCATGTCCCGGCATTAACTGATCGGGAGATGATGTGCCACAGCAGAGACATTCAATATCGGCAGGAGTGAAGTCAGTGTAAGGCTTGAGCCCGCGAATTGCTTCTGCAGTCAGCTGGATATTATTATGAGTCTGGATTCCGTCGTCCGGGTTTATGGCGTAATGGCGTTTCTCAATCTTATTATTGCGCAAAATGATTCTGCGGGTGCGCGAAGGTAATTGATTGACCATGCCGAGGAGCGCTTCCATCTGCTCATTTGCTACTGGCTCATTGGGGAGAAAGCTTGCCATGTCGGTAATGTAGACAGCCATAAAATAGTTAAACCTTTGCTGTGCGGTGCCCTTCAGCCAACAGGGCGGCATAGCGCTGGTAGAAGAGTTCTTCCTCCAGTCGGGTCGGCAGCACTGCATTGGTGAGGGTGTAGTAATCGAGGTTATGGATACTGATCTGATCTTTCATCTGCTCATAGAGTCTGGTCCCTGGGAGCGGGGTCAGAACCGTGTACATCGGCAGATCAATTTGTTCTTCGCGGACAAAGATTCCAAGTTGGTCAAATTGTTGCTCAGTGTAGTCGGGTGAAATAATAAAATCACCGACAATTGTCAGACCGAGATCATGAAGAATTCTGATTGCTTCGCGGTTAGTTGCGGCGGAATTTTCCTTGTTGAAACTGCTCAGTGCGTTGTCCGCGATCTCTTCAAACCCAATAATCACTGCACGTAAACCGACCTCTCTCCAGCGTTGCAGGAGTTGAGGATGGCGGACAACTGTATCGGAGCGGACATCGGCCAGATATTGTTTCTTTATCCCTGATTTCGCCAGTGCTTCAGCCAGTTGCAGAGCATGCTTGGGATTGCCGAAACTGTTGGCATCCACCAGACGGATCACCGGTGTCTGATCCAGGCACTGTATATCACGGACGACAGCATCGATATCAGCAGTGAGATAGCGGCCACTGGTGATCGGAGAAATACAGCAGAAGCTGCAGTCGTAAGGACAGCCAACGGCACTTGCCACAAGTCCCATTTTCAGATTGAGGGTTTCGAGTGTGTAGGCTTCGCGATAATGTTCAATCAAAGGGTAGGCAGGTGGTTGTGAACAGTTTAAATCCACATCGCTGTATTGACGTGGTGTCCATTTGAGCGCT
>Ga0193951_1001369_pt1 | contig 10801 bp, 7 predicted proteins | sample BB_2_MG_FD_140370 | JGI IMG/M metagenome (GOLD analysis project Ga0193951, IMG submission 140370) | Microbial mat bacterial communities from the Broadkill River, Lewes, Delaware, United States - BB_2_MG | ecosystem: Environmental > Aquatic > Freshwater > River > Microbial mats | place: USA... | reverse complement strand
ATTGTAGACCCAATAAAACCCCACTCTTCACCAACAGTACAGTAAATGAAATCGGTTGATTGCTCTGGTACGAAATTAAATTTGGTTTGTGTGCCTTGTAAATAGCCTTTACCAGTGAAACCACCTGATCCGATTGCTATCTTGGATTGATTAACATTATAACCTGCTCCAAGTGGATCTTTCTCAATACCTAGTAACACATTGATACGCGACCGTTGATAATGCGAAAGCACATCTTCAAAAAAGTAATCGGCAGTAAGGGTTAAAACAATAGCACTCCAAAGGATTAAAAGGTAGCTAGGTACAAATTTATTGATGCGTTTAGAAAGGCTTGTGGATAAGAGGTAAAGACTCATAGCTATGATGCCTGGCATCAGAATATATTCAAGTGCTATACTACTTTGTAAATATACCGATGCAGCATAGCTTAAGGCAAAGATAATTAACCCGAGCCCAAGGGCTTTAAACAGCTCACTACGGGCTCCTTTAAAGTACATAACACACATTACGCTAATGACAATAATACCTATGATGGTGGGGTTGGGCACCATTAGAGTAAGTATGGTAACGATGGCGGCAATTATCCCAAAGGTTAGTACGTAACCTGTTAATCCTTCGCGATAAAATACTAAAATGAAGATGCTATAAACCAATGCCGACCCAGTATCATTCTGAAACAGAATAAGTAATGCAGGAAAAATAATGATAGAGCCTGCTTTTACCAGATCCGAGAAGCTGCCAAAGGAAAAGCCATAACGACTTAGTGCTCTTGCAACGGCCAAGTTGGTCGCCATTTTGGCTAATTCGGCTGGCTGAAAACGAACAGGACCTAATTCAAACCAAGATTTAGCACCGTTAATTTCTTTACCAAACAGTAATACGGTTAGAAGCAAAAAAATGGTAAATCCGTAAAAGATATAGGCAAACTCAACGTAAAACTTACTGTCTGTCAGAATAATCATGCCAACAAAAAGCAAGGAAAGACCTATCCAAACAAGCTGTTTGAAGTATTCTTTATCGGTATCGAAGAAAATCGGATTTTCCGGATTGTAGTTGGCCGCATAAATGTTAAACCACCCAAACAAGACTAGTAAACCATAAAGACCAACCGTTATCCAATCTATGCTTTTATTTTGACTTCTATTTGGCATGTATAAGGTCTCCTTCTAACATTCGTTTTTCAATCCACTTGCGATTTGGTTGAATCGTATCTGTAAGGTATTTTTCAACCATAAGACTTGCAATCGGCGCACCCCATGTTGCACCAAAACCACCGTTTTCAACATAAACAGCAATGGCAATTTTAGGGTTGTCCTTAGGTGCAAAAGCAATAAAAATGGAGTGGTCATCACCATGAGGGTTTTGCGCCGTACCTGTTTTCCCACAGATGGAAATATCTTTTATTTGAGCTATGCGTGCTGTACTTCCACCTCCGCCCCAAACGGCTAATTCCATACCATTTACAATGGGTGCATAATGCTGAATATCAATTCCAGTATCATGAATTTCCAGAAAACGCTCGTCAATTTCTTCCTCTTCGATGTTTTTAATGATATGGGGGGTAAAGAAAGTGCCTCGATTAGCTAAGGTAGCTGCCATGTTGGCCATTTGTAAAGGGGTGGTCAACAGCTCGCCTTGCCCAATGGATAATGAAATTACGGTTCTGGAATCCCAACTGCCTTTATAAACTTTATCAAAGTACTTCGAGTTAGGAACAAAGCCGCGTACTTCGTTTTTAAAATCCGAATCTAAACGGTAGCCAAATCCAAAATTAACGAGATGGTTTTTCCAATTGTCAAAAGCATCTTGTATGCGGTCAAATTTTGGATCATCAAGAATATCGCGAAACTCATAACAGTAATAGGCATTGCACGAATGCTGTACCGACTGGCAGAGGTTTAAGGGGGAGTCGTGGGCATGACACCCCACTGAAATACCACGGGTAGAGTAGCCCATATAGCACTCATGGGTGGTATAAGGTTTTAGTGTGCCTTCTTGAAGACCAATTAATGCATTAATGGTTTTAAATGTTGAACCTGGAGGGTAGGCCGATTGAACAGCTCTATTTAGTAAAGGTTTGAGTGAATCGGTAAGTAAAATCGGAAAGTTACTTGAACGATCGCGGCCAATAAGTAATGATGGGTCATAAGTAGGTGCGGAGATGAGTGATAATATTTCTCCTGTTGATGGTTCGAGCGCGACAATACTTCCAATCTTATTATTGAGTAGCTTTTCGCCATACTGCTGTAATTCAATATCTAATGATAAGGTAATGTTTTTTCCGGCAATAGCAGCCGTATCGTATCGCCCACTTCTAAAGGTGCCTTTTTCTCGTCCATGCACATCAACTAACATGTATTTCACACCTTTTTTTCCCCTTAATTCTTTCTCATAGGTTTGTTCTATGCCGCTGATACCCACGTAATCACCCTGAGAGTAGTATTTTTCTTTTTTGAGTTTGGTATCACTTATCTCTCCAACATAACCTAACACATGTGCCGAGGAAGGGTATTCGTACTTGCGTAGCGTACGTCCTTGAACGAAAAAGCCTTTAAATTTATAGAGTTTCTCTTGAAAGCTACCGTACTGCTCTGCCGATAGCTGTTTCATAAAAACAGAGGGTTTATATGTTGAAATATAACGTGATTCTATGTCTTGTTCCATTTGAACAAAGCGAGCCCTTAGTTGCTCCATGCTTAAGTTAAGAGACTCACAAAAATCTATGGAATCAAAGGCAACAATGTCGCGCGGCACCACCATCACGTCATAAACGGCCTGATTGGATACCAGTAGTTTACCATTTCGATCGTAGACCAGACCACGTGACGGGTACTGGGTTACTTGTCGACGGGTATTACTTTCGGCCGAATACTTGTATGACGGGTCATACACTTGCAGGATAAAAAGCTTAATAATAAAGATAAAGCCAATACCCACCATTATGGCACCAATAAGCAATGTACGGTTATTGATTCCTCCCACAATTACCTCCCTTGTTTTTTACCCTTGCTAAACAATTGGGCAATGAGTATGAGTACTAATGTAAAAAATGTGCTTGTGATAATGCGCAGAAATGTTGAGAAGAAATGCGTTATCGAAAAGACTTCCACAAAGAATAAGAACAGGTGATGGGCAAAGATTAAGAGGATGGCATAACGAAGAAACCATGCAGCACCATAGTATCCCATGGTTGGAATGGTACCAGGTTGGTAATCATCGCGTGGCGCAAATATGCGTAATACATATGGGCGCAAAAAGCTCATAAAGACCGTAGCTGACGCATGCATCCCAGGAGTATTGCTAAAGATATCAATTACCATACCCGATGAAAACCCTAGTAACAGCAAGAGCCAGCCCGGCGTTTCAAATGGTAGTGTAATGATAAATATAATGTAGAGGTAAGGGTTAACATATCCACTTAACTGTATGTTGTTAAGTACCAACACTTGTATAAGTGTAAAGAAGATAAAGTTAAACAGGTATCGTGGCAAATGGCTAATCATCTTCAGTCTCCTTTTCTAAAGTAAGTTGTTCATTACGAATTGAGTGGCCGATTACTTCAACAAAAGCTAGCTTTTTAAAATCAACCGATAGCTTAACTTTTATGCTGTAAAAACTAGCGCCTTTTTCCAGATCAACATTTTCTACATAGCCCAGATAAATACCATCGGGAAATATGGACGAGTAACCACTGGTTACTACTAAATCACCAACACTGACATTGGCGTGTCGCGGAATATCGTGTAGGTAAACATGTTGGTATGAATCACCTGCCCATTCTAAAGATCCAAAAAAGCCTGAGTCCTTTAGTTTGGCTGATATCTTAAGTCGGGTATTGATGATTGAGATAACGGTTGAATAATTCTCCGATACATTCTTAACAATACCAACGGCTCCTTTGTCTGAGATGACGCCCATCTCTGGTTCAATACCATGTGCTCTACCTTTATTAAGGGTAATGTAATTAAAGCGTCTGTCGGTAGAGTTGTTAATGACACGTGCTGTACGGTAAAGGTATTCTTGCTGGCTCAAACTATCGTATACCAAGTTGAAGTAATCCCTTGAAGCGCGAAATGATTCGGGTAAACGACTACGGAGGTATGCATTTTCGCGTGCTAAATCATCGTTAATTTCTCGCAACATCAGGTATTCGGCACCAGCACTGTAGCGTTTGAAAAGTCCACCCGACATGCTGTTTGATGACGATAGGAAAGAAGAACGTTGATAGGCATTGTAGTTAATGACGAGCAAAAGAGCAACGACTTCTATAATAAAAAAGAGTATGGCAAAATGGTATTTTATAATAAAACGTATAAAGTTCCTCATTACAATAACTCCTGTTTCTCAGTTGGACTTTTGTTAGTACTATAACTTTGCTTTTATAATGTTCTCGACTCCGCTCGAACAACAAAATCAGGTGTTCATCGAGCGGAGTCGAGATAATAGGCTTATGATAAGCTATTTGTTACTTATTCTAAACTTAGCGAATCAAGTACGGTAATATACGGTGACGATTTTTAAGCGCAATACCCGTTCCGCGTGCTACCGCATGTAATGGATCTTCAGCAATGTGGAAAGGAATATTTATCTTATCCGACAAGCGCTTGTCTAATCCACGCAAGAGGGCACCACCACCAGCTAAGAATATACCATTTTTTACGATGTCGCTATATAACTCAGGAGGTGTTTGCTCTAAAGCAGACAATACCGCGGTCTCTATCTTCGAAATTGACTTTTCAAGACAGTGCGATATTTCCTGATACGACACGGGTACTTCGATTGGTAATGCTGTCATCTGGTTAGGCCCTTGAACGATAAAATCGTTAGGAGGGGTGTCTAACTCAGGCAGGGCAGAGCCTACTTCAATTTTAATACTCTCAGCCGTACGTTCACCAACTTTAATGTTGTGCTGGCGACGCATATACTCCATAATGTCGGCTGTTAAATCATCACCAGCAATACGTATGGATTTATTCGTTACAATACCGCCCAGCGAAATCACAGCAATCTCTGTTGTACCACCACCTATATCAACCACCATGTTACCTTCTGGTGCTTCCACATCTAAACCGATACCTAAGGCAGCTGCCATTGGCTCGTATATCATGTGTACCTCACGGCCACCGGCATGTTCGGCCGAGTCGCGCACAGCCCTTACTTCCACCTCTGTACTGCCCGAAGGAATACAAACAACCATGGATAGGGAAGGAGAAAATAATCGTGGCTTTTGATTAATCATCTTAATCATGCCACGTATCATCTGCTCTGCTGCGTTAAAGTCAGCAATCACACCGTCGCGCAAAGGGCGTATGGTATAAATGTTATCGTGCGTTTTACCATGCATCTGGCGGGCACGTTCACCAATGGCCTCTAATTTATCTGATTTGCGGTTAAGCGCTACGATAGATGGTTCGTCAACAACAATTTTATCATTATGAATAATGATGGTGTTGGCTGTGCCAAGGTCGATGGCTATTTCTTGCGATAAGAACGAAAATAGTCCCATTCAACTAATTATTTTAATGTTTAAAATGACGTTTTCCTGTAAATAACATAGCCATACCAAATTCGTTGCAGGCTTCAATAACTTCATCATCACGTATGCTTCCCCCTGGCTCTACAATGTACTTCACTCCATATTCGTTGGCCGCTTCAATGCTATCGCGGAATGGGAAGAAGGCATCAGAGATAACAACCGAGTTGGCAATATCAACATCCTCTTTAAGGTTAAATCTTGGCATGGTTAGGTGACGCATACTATCTAAGCGGTTAGGTTGTCCCATACCCGCACCCGTTAGCCAGAACGAGCCATCAGCCTGTTCTGTCACTACCGCAATGGCGTTACTTTTTAAATGCTTGCAAGCGGTAATACCAAACTTGGCCAATTCCATTTTTGTGGCATCAAACTGTTCGTTGGTCACATTTTTAAAATCGGTATCCACACCTTCGTCTTCATCTTGCACCAAGATACCACCACTAACCGAGCGAATTAATTTTTCACCTGTCAGCTCATTCTTGATTGGGGTTTCTAATAAACGTAGGTTTTTCTTTTTACCAAATACCGTTAAGGCTTCTGGTGTAAATTCAGGCGCAATAATTATTTCGACAAAGCGCTTGGCAAACCATTCTGCTATTTCGCCAGTAACGGTACCAGTGAAACAGATGATACCACCAAAGGCAGAAATCGGATCGCCAGCCCAAGCCAGCTCAAGAGATTTTAGCGTATCGTTGGTTACGGCTAATCCACAAGGATTAAGGTGTTTTACAACCGAAACAGCCTGTTTGCCTTCAATGTGTGCTACCGAGTGGTAGGCATCGCTGGCGGCTTTCCATGCTGCATCAGCATCAAGCATATTGTTGTACGAAAGGGCTTTGCCTTGTAACACATTGGCATTGGCCAACGAAGCACCCTCTTTAGTATTGTTAAATTTGTAAACGGTAGCCTTTTGGTGTGGGTTTTCGCCATAACGCAATACCTCACCATTGTTAAGGCTGATGCGCTCCATGTCTTCTTTGTCTTTATTAAAGAAGTTAGAGATGGCCGAATCGTAATGCGAAGAAACACCAAATGCTGCAGCAGCAAATTTAAAGCGGTCTTCTAATGTTGATTCACCGTTTTGTTCTTTCAAAATGTGCAGTAAATCAGCATACTGGTCTTTTGATGGAACAATAATCACATCCTTGTAATTTTTAGCAGCACCTCTAATCAGCGAGATACCGCCAATGTCAATCTTCTCAATAATGTCCTGAAGGGGAGCACCTGACGCTACTGTTGCCTCAAACGGATAGAGGTCAACAATAATCAAATCGATCTCCGGAATGTTGTACTCAGCTAATTGTTTTAAATCGTCTTCGTTATCCCTACGCGCCAAAATACCACCAAATACTTTTGGGTGAAGCGTTTTAACACGTCCACCCAAGATAGATGGGTAACTTGTTAAATCTTCTACGCGTTCACATGGTACCTCAAGCCCTTCGATAAAGGCCTGTGTGCCGCCTGTTGAATAAATTGTTACGCCTTGGGCGTGTAATGTTTTAATAATCTCCTCCAAACCGTCTTTGTGAAAGACGGAAACCAATGCTGATTTTACCTTTTTCATCCGTAATCTTATTTTTATATTTTTTTGTCGGATGGAACTCCCAAGTGAAATAGTATCATTATTCTAAGCATGATATTAAGCTATTTTACATGGTCGTTTCAACGTATTCATTTATATCCGTTTACTTCTATCAGGCAAAAATAAGAAAATAAGGGCAGTTGACAACACGCTGCTTATAATTAATTAGAACGATTTTATATTGTTTGTATAATAGGTATGGTTTTAGGTGAAAAACGCAGGAGTTTGGAAGCCTCATTGGGGCAGACCTGCAATGAATTTAGACTGATAAGAAAGAAGTCAATTGAACAGATTAATTTTATATGCTCATAGTACGGCGAAACATGATGATATTCATATTATAAATGGGTATTCTGGACAAAGGCTTGAAGGTGATGAATGCTAAAACGGTGGATTTATAAGGGTCAGAATCAAACCAGGTGCCTTCGATAAGGTAGGGTCTTGAGTTTTGGAAGATGCTTTCAATTGATAATTGATTTGGATTGGAGAGAACGATTTAACCAAAAGTTTTGTAGTTTTCTTCATCTCCACGGAGGTATTCAAACTTAATGTTCGGCATTTTTTTGTAGAGGAGCCTGTCAGAATCATAAACCCTGACAGGTGGATGCTTACGCTTTTATTTGAAAGTTTAATTTTATAAACGTTTCATTGTTTTCTTCATAAACGGTACCGTATCCCATCCTTGATCCACCAGGATTATCAAGACGACAAGTATTTTTTAAGTACTGCTTAAATTTATTAAAATCTACCAAGTGATAACAAACAATATCAGCATTTGACTTCACAATAATAAGACCACCAATAACGGCATATTGACCAGTCCATACGCTTTTTGATGGCATGCCTAATGCGGCCTCAACAAGAAAGTTAATTAAACGGTACTCATAAAAGTTATGCCCTTGCGATAAATCGTAATTCAAGGGATTAGTTGTATTTAGCTTAGTAATAATATCAGGGATCTTTACTACCTGACTTACATATTTATCGAGGACGATATATGCTAAGATCTTGGGGAGATCGCTATCGATTAGTTGCAGGTTGAGTTTAAAGGTGTCGTCCTGATATGAGTCAAAGCTTAATGTATAACCTAAGCTCTGTAGTTTTTTAACCCTATCGATGTATTTAAATCTGGAATTTATAGAATTAACTGTTAATATATCGTTTGACGTCATAGGATGACCATGTCTATCAGTTATTTTATAAATAATGATAGTTGTTTTGTTGGCATTGAATAATGTGGGATTGCTGTTGATATCGTCACCATAGAGGTATTCAAACTTAATGTTCGGCATTTTTTGTGACGAAACTATATAGATATAATAGTTGTGTCAACGGACTATACGTCACATTTGTAAAATATTGTAGATTGATTAAATCACTTTTATACCAATTGATTGTAAGTAGCTAAAAGTGTCATCATAAAATTCAGGAAGTCTAGTTGGGTCATCTTCATCCCCTTGTGGTACCACTATAACCATACCTTGCCGAGCTCTAGTAAGCAAAACACGATAGGCATTCTTTAAATATAATTTCCGTTCTTCCTTTTTAATGTTTTGCCACTTATTTCCTTTAAATGATTTATACTTCCAGCCTTCCTTTGTATATCGAAAATCTCCATCCCATGCCACGCAGGCCCAATCCAACTCTAAACCTTGTACATGAAACTCTGTAGCAACATCTTCAAGATAATAAGACGATCGGATATCACTTTTGTCATTTAAAAACCAATTTACTGGATCAATTGGTGATTTTACATCTATAGCATATGGTTTTAGTCGTTGTGCTTGTGATGAAACGACTATTCCATATCTTTCAGTACCACGGGCTTGTTTCTTTAACCATGTTTTTGCCTTGGAAAAATCACGGGTAAGAACTATTGGATATTTTTCTCTAAGTTCAGATAAAGTATTTTTTGCGGATTCCTTTTTATGGTCTAATATTTCTTTCACCAGTAACGAAACGTTCTCTGCTCTGAATGAGCGCATCGAAACTGATAAATGAAGTGCATCTGAATGAGAAACATTATTTCTAGATTTAATCTTCTGAAGAATTTGCTCCGTGTTGTATTCACTATCTGTGAGCCTGGTTGACATATAAACCTTCCAAGACGGGAAAGAGCGTTCAAGCGCTGAAATCCATTCAGAAATTCCGGCTTCGCCGGTGTTAATTTCTTGACCGCCACCAACAAGGCAAACAACAACAGCCCAATTAGGATGACGATCTAAACATGAAATTAGAAACTCCGGTTCTGACATATTAAAATCCGGCACTCCTTTCTTCTGTTTCATGAAAGTGCTAGTCTGTTCCTTTGTCCAAGCTCTTTGTGCTTCGTCGAATAAAGTCACATGTTCAATCGGTGGCGAATCATCCCTTAACCCCTCATCTCTAAAATGGTGGATGTTTTGTATAAAAGCTTGCACTTCACTTCTGGCTACTTTCTTTGTTAATTTCTCCCCTTTTGCCTTAGCTCTTTTTACTTTATCCCGAGCAAGAGCTTCCTGTAGAATTTTCACTAATGGGCCATTGCCGGATAGAAATACACTATATAAGTCGCTTTCTTTATCAAAATGAGTGGTGGCAATGTTTAACCCAACCAATGTTTTTCCAGCTCCTGGCACTCCTGTGACAAAACAGATGGCTTTTTCCGATTGTTCTTTGGCCTGCTTTATAATATTGGCTACTTCATCAGTGGTTTGACTTAGGTTAATTGCACTTGCATCATTTCTTGAAATATCTTTTACTGTATGGTTATTATAAAGTGCAGTTGCAGCTTCTATTATAGTTGGGGTTGGTTGATATCTTCCTTTTTCCCATTCATTTTTATCAATCGTATCCTGCTCATTAAGAAATAATAGTGCATGTATAATGATTTCTTTTAAGCCTTTATTATTTGTTTTTATTGGATCAAAAAGATTGTCGTCTTGCTTAGAAGAAGAAATATTCATAATTGTATCCTTCGCTCTTGTGGCTAGTAAAATGGGAATTATAGTCTTGTCATGACTTGTTTCATGAAAATTTTTCAAGTCTAATGCATAATCCCATATTTGATCCACGGCATTTGAAGTATATTCTTTTTCGCCAACTTTAAATTCAACAACAAATAAGATGGACTTTATTACTAATAGGACATCAATCCTTTTACCCATACGAGGTATAGCATATTCAAAATAAATTGAGCCTGAATAATCCTTTAAGATATCTTGTAAGTATTCGATCTGGTACTTCCAAGAATCCTTTTGTGTTTGCTCAGTGGCGAATTCGTTCTTATCAGCAAGTATACCTAGTATTTCATTTTGGGAAGAACGAGTGAAAGTCTCAATTTCACTGGAATAATAAGCTCGATTCATTGATTATATTTTGATAAACAACTATCAAAAGTATCATAAAATACTATAATTGTATAGAACTGCTCATCAATTTATTCAAGCTTCAAAACACATTTCCCCTTAAGCTGTCTCATCCCATCCTTCTCCACGCGGAGAAGGTGTCAGCTCTTCAAGGTTAAGCACAAAAAGCAGTCATTGCACCAGCCAGCCAATTTGCACACATCCTCTCCATGTGGAGAGGAGAGAGGAGAGGAGTAATGCCAAAAGGTTCAGTTTTCCTTTAATGCTTAAGCTCGGAAACACAATTTGTGCCTATTATTGTAACGTAAATCAAAAGTGATTGAGGGTTATTGAAGT